>Ga0207647_10000093_pt1 | contig 68094 bp, 63 predicted proteins | sample KBSCornC2_FD_184295 | JGI IMG/M metagenome (GOLD analysis project Ga0207647, IMG submission 184295) | Corn rhizosphere microbial communities from Kellogg Biological Station, Michigan, USA - C2 (SPAdes) (version 2) | ecosystem: Host-associated > Plants > Roots > Rhizosphere ...
AATCAGTACCTAATTTGAATTTACCTTCGTTTTCTGCTAATAACACATTGTCAAATTCAATACTAGCGCCTTCATCTCCCTGTAAACGGTGTACAAAGAGCTGCTGGTCTTTAGCAACTTTAAATTGCTGTCCGGCTATACTTACTATTGCGTACATGGTTATTAATTATTTGTTTTAAAATTTGAGGTGCAAATGTATGGATTTGGTTTTGAAATAGCAATTTTTTTGTTGAATTGGTTGTAGCAGTTGTATTGGTTATTATTGGTTGTAGTAGTTCGTAAGCCTGTTAACCACTTCAACTAATACAACTTCTACAACCAATACAACCACTCACTAAACTACTTCTTCCCCTCTTCTTTAGCTAGAACCAACTCTATCTCCTTAATTAACCGCTGATTAGCATCCTTCAGGCGCTCGTCACCATTAAATGACTCATCATAGACCACCTTCTTCGTTTTGCGTTTGTATTTAAACTCGATCACATAGCGCAGAGGGCGCATTCCGTTATGTCTTTGTGTGGTATCGCCTATCTCGACACTCGGGAAATCCCAGAAACCTAAGTCGGCCGCCTTACGGTGCAGGTATAAAAGCTCTTCTTTGGGTACGTGAAGATTCATTTTAATGATCGAGTCGCGCGTATCCACATATTGGTATTCACCGGTCTTTGAGTTGTATTTATTCACCAGGCTATCCGCACCGGGGCCATACTCAAATGTCATGTATTCAAATTCGCTGAATTTATAGGGCGCGTTTTTAAAAACATGGGCATAGTAATATACACAGTATGCCACAAACGGCACAATTACCGCGCAGGCCATGAATATTCTTTTCGAGCGTGAATCTCTCATTATAATTAGTGAATTAGTGAGTTAGTGAATTACTGAATTAAAATTACAAATCGTTATTAGATACAGGAACACCTTCGGTTAGCTGATTCTCCCATTTACTTACTACTGCTGTTGCCATTACATTTCCTAAAACGTTGGTGGCTGATCTTCCCATGTCTAACAGTGGGTCGATACCTAATAGTAAAGCTAAACCAGCTTCCGGGATATTGAACATACCAATAGCTCCTGCTACTACTACTAATGCTGCACGTGGCACGCCTGCCATTCCCTTGCTCATCAGCATCAGCATTAAAAGCATGGATAGTTGCTGACCAAAGCCTAAATGTATGCCGTAAGCCTGCGACAGGAACAACGATGCAAAGGTCATATACATCATCGACCCAACCAAATTGAATGAATAACCCAACGGCAATACAAAGCTTACGATCTTATTGCTGCAGCCAAAGTTTTCCAATTCTTCCAGCGATCTTGGATAGGCGGCTTCGCTGGTGGATGTACTGAATGCCACCAACACGGCATCTTTAATATTATTCAATAACGTGAAAGCACGGTTCTTTAATACAAAGAAACTACCGGCGACTATCATCAGCCAAAGCAATAGCAACGAGAAATAAAACTCACCAATAAAAGATGCATAGGTTGAAATGATCCCCAACCCTTCTTTGGCTACCACGGCCGTTATGGCACCAAATACCGCTATCGGGGCCGTTTTCATCACGTAACCGGTTATCTTCATGATCACATGGGCCACGGCGTCGAGGAATTTGATGATGATCTCCCCTTTTTCGCCAATAGCAGCGGTTGCAGCACCGAAGAACAACGAGAATACCACTATCTGCAATATCTCATTATTCGCCATTGCCTCGGTAAAGCTTCTTGGGAAAACGTGACCGATAAAATCCTTAAATGATATTGCAGATTTCTTTACATCAGCACTTAAATGTCCTTCAGGTAATGATAAATGAAGAGATCCGCCCGGTTCAAATAAGTTTACCAGCACCATCCCTAATAATAAGGATACAAACGTAGCACTGATAAATAACAGCAGCGTCTTTCCACCTATCCTCCCTACGGCTTTAATATCACCAACCTTGGCAACACCCACCACCAGCGTAGTAAACACCAGCGGACCGACGATCATCTTGATCAACCTTAAAAAAATGTCGCTTAGGATATTGAAACCTTCCAGCTTGTTGTCGCGGGCGGTGTTGTTGTCCGTCCGTAACTTTGCTTGCTGTGCCCTGTCCGCTTTTATCTGTTTGTATTCTGCGGCGGTGGTATCTTTAATAGTGGCTAACCGTGTATCAATTGTTTTTATATTCGCGTCGGCAACGCTTATCTTGTTATTTAGGTCGTCTATTACTTTAACGTTGTAAACATATCCGGTTGCTACGCCAAGTATTAATGCGATAATGATGTATAGGGTGAGCCTGCTTTTGTGCATAAAAATGAAAGTGCGAAACTACAACTATTTGGTAAAATAATTAAGTTAGCGATATGAGCTTACCAAACTATGGCATTGCAGAGATAAAAAAAGAGCTTCAGCACCTGGATAATGCCCAGTTGACGGAGCTTTGCCTGCGCCTGGTGAGGTATAAAAAAGAAAATAAAGAGCTAACCGGCTATCTTTTGTTTGATGCAGATAACGAGCGTGCCTTTATTGATTCACTGATGGCCGAAAATGGATTGATGTTCAGTCAGCTGCCTCATAATAATTACCAGCTGGCAAAAAGTCTGCGTAAAATATTGAGGTTGTTGGGTAAATACATCAAGTTTATGGCATCCAGCGAAGCTGAGGTGGAGGTGCTTATCAACTTCTGCCGCAATTATGTGCAGTATGTAGATAAGCGCGCGTCATCATCCTACAAACCTTTGCGATTGATATTTACACGTCAGCTGGATAAAATACGCAAGTCGATAACTAAATTGCACGAGGATTTGCAGTTCGATTACAGCCAGGAATTCAACAACATGGTTGGCGAGGCCGAAGAAAAATTACGATGGCTGAATATGAACGATTATCTGTTGTAACAAATTAACCCTATACCTATCTAAAACCTAAAAAAGTTAACTGAATTGGATACCAGAGAAGCAGTCTTCAAGCAAATATTTGAAGCTAATTCAAAAAAGATATACCATTTATGCTATGGTTATACCGGCGACGACGATGCCGCCAACGACCTGCTACAGGAGACTTTTTTAAAAGTATGGCAAAACCTGGAAAAGTTTCGTAACCAGGCGCAAATATCCACCTGGATATATCGTATTGCCGTAAACACCTGTTTAACCTACCTAAGATCTGAAAAGCGACAGGCTAAGGATGAAATAACACCCCAGTTTGCCGAAAGTAAGGGAGAAGAATACTCAGAGAAAAATGAGCAGGTAGCACTGCTTTATAAGTGTATATCGAAGTTGGAAGAATCAGAAAGAATTATTATTACTATGGTGCTGGATGAAGTGCCCTACCCTGAAATAGCCGATATATCCGGCATATCAGAGGGCAACCTGAGGGTGAAAATACATCGTATAAAACAAAAATTAACAGAGTTGTATAACCACTATGAAAGACTTTAATCATTTGATGTCCGTTTGGCAAGGACAGCCAAAGCAGGAGCAGCTTTCGGTGGAGGAGACGCTGAAGCAGGTAAAAAAGGGCGTACGCAGCATCACCAGTCAGCTGTATTGGGGTATAGTGGCAATGGTGGTTATGGTGGCGCTTACCTTTATTATTACCATCTTCTTTGTGTTCCAGTGGTTAACCTACGTGGGCCTGTTCATTATGCTGTTAACCATGATGGCCTACGCCGCCCGCATCGTCCGCAATTACCGCATCCTGAGCAAGCACGACGCCACCCAAAACCCCACCGACTACCTGCAAGACCTGAAAGAGTACCAGAAAGACCAGGCCAAAATAGCCGGCTGGTTCTATTACCTGTATGTGATGCTCATCAGCCTGGGCCTGTCGCTCTATCTCGTCGAGATATTGAACAATGCCTCCTTATATTATAAAATAGGGTTCTACACTTTCACCGTAATCTGGATATTGTTCCTCACGTTCTATTACAAAAAGCGCATATTCAAAAGCCAGGAAGAAAAACTGAATTTGATCATCGATCGACTGGAACGGTTGCAGGATCAGTTTGAATAGTCATTGGTCACTAGTCATTAGTCATTTGGTATCAATTCACTAATGACCAATGACTAATGACCGACAAAAATTAGGAAACTTAAACTCTAATAGTTAGTTTAGTGGTAACTAATTACCCTACAAACATGAAAAAATTATTAGCTATGGTAATGATTGCCGCGATGAGTTTCGGCGTTGTTACATCTTCTTATGCGTTACCCCAACAAAAAGACAAACACGTTAAAAAGGACGGAACTGTTGACAAGCGCTACAAGGAAAACAAACATCTTAAAAAAGATGGCACTGCCGACAAACGCTTCAAAGACAACAAGACCAAAAAGACCAAATAACATAACATTTGTTCTTAAAACACAAAGCCCCGGGGTATAGTACTCGGGGCTTTGTTTTGTTTCGTTCCTATCTTTATTCTTTCTCCAACACCGCCTTCATTTCCTGCAATTTTTCTTTTTCGGCTTTGGGTAATACGGGGTATTTGAGTTTTAAGTCTTCAATGGTGTGCAGTATGATCTCTGATATGGCAATCCGGGTGAACCACTTTTTATCGGCGGGGATAACGTACCAGGGGTTTTCGGGGGTGGCGGTTTCTTTTATGGCTTTTTCATAGGCCTTCATGTAATCGCCCCAAAACTCCCTTTCCTTTACGTCGGTGGCAGAGAATTTCCAGTTTTTTTCGGGGTCGTCTATACGTTTTATAAAGCGCTCTTTCTGCTCATCTTTTGATACATTCAGGAAGAATTTGATAATCACGGTGCCATTATTGTACAAATGCTTTTCAAAGTTTCTGATGCTCTGATAGCGCTCATCCCAAAAATCATCAGTGATCTTTTTTACACTATTTATGCCGGGTATATTCTCGTTCAAAATCAACTCCGGGTGAACCTTGGTGATCAGCACATTCTCGTAATGCGAGCGGTTGTGGATACCTATGCGCCCGCGATCGGGCAGCGCTTTATAATGCCGCCATAAAAAATCATGGGCATATTCCTCGCTGTTGGGCTGCTTAAAGCTAAACACCTGGCACCCCTGCGGGTTAAGCCCCGACATGGTATGCGCTATCGCGCTATCCTTACCCGCGGCATCCATCGCCTGGAAAATGATCAATAACGAATATTGCCTATCCGCATACAATTCCTCTTGTATGGTGGCGGTTTTCTTGATCAATTCTGCCAATGTCCCATCTGCATCCTCTTTTTCATACCCGTCGGTGTCGGCGGTGTCGCAGTCTTTCAGAGAAAAATTCTTCCCATCGGTAATCTTAAATTTATCAATGATTTGTTTCATAGGATTATGTCTATATAAACCGCATTTATACTAAGTTAGTTTAAAATTTAACCTGTTAATTTACGTTAGTTATATTTGCCCGGCACCGATTGAATTAAGCGCCATTAATTTTACCATATTTACCGAATGTTCAGACGTATAAAAAACAAGTTCCTCAGATACTTCGTTATATTTTTCTACTTTGTTATCATCTTCTTCTGCGCAATTGAACTGAATTTCCTCTGGCTTTTTGGTTATTCGCCAACCATACACGATATAAAAAACCCCGAATTATCTATCTCATCAGAAGTGTATTATGCTGATGGTAAGTTAATCGGGCGTTACTCAAAAGAAAACCGCACCCCGGTGGATTTCAAGAGCATCTCCCCCAGCCTGGTGAATGCGTTAGTAGCTACCGAAGACGTACGTTTTTATAAACATAGCGGTGTCGATTTCTATTCATTCTTCACCAGTATGCTGTCTACCGCCAAAGGCGACAAACGCGGTGGCAGTACCATTACCCAACAGTTGGCCAAAAACCTTTTCGAGACGCGTAAAAAGAAATCGCAGGGGCTTGCCAGTCACATACCGGTTATCCGCACCATCGTATCAAAAGTAAAGGAATGGTTTACCGCTTTCCAGATAGAACGCAACTACAGTAAGGACGATATTTTAACGCTATACTTCAACACCGTTCCGTTTGGCAACAATACTTTTGGTATCCAGGCAGCTACGCTTAAATATTTTAACAGAACGCCGGATAAAATAACTACACCGCAAGCAGGTGTATTGATCGGGATGCTTAAGGCAACATCAACTTATAACCCGATTAGAAACCCGGAAAAAAGTTTAGACAGGCGCAATACGGTACTGAGCCAGATGGAGAAATATAAGTACATCACCAAAGCGGAGTATGATGCGGATATAAAACAGCCTTTAAATCTTAATCTGACTTATATTGAGAACGAATGGCAGGGTGATTCATACATCCGCCGCGCGGTAGAAAAATGGCTGGATAAATGGTGTAAGGACAATGGCTACAACCTGTATGAGGATGGCATTAAGATCTATACTACTATCGATTCGCGATTGCAGCAATATGCAGAGGAAGCGGTTCAGGAAAAAATGAAGATGCTTCAAAAGCGCTTCTACAACCTTTGGGGCAACAAAATACCATGGCGGGACCTGGACGGCAATATCATCCCTGATTTTATTCAAAGGTCGGAACAGCGTTTACCCATTTACAAAGTGCTGCAACAACAATACCATGGCGATACTACCCGCATAAACCAATACTTCGGGAAGAAAAAGAAGATGACCATCTTCTCGTGGAGTGGCGACAGGGATACCATATTTTCAAGCATCGATTCGATAAAATACTACGCTAAAATATTGAATACGGGCATGATGACCATCGAACCATCAACTGGCAAAATAAAAGTATGGGTTGGCGGTATCAATCACCGTTATTTTAATTACGACCACGTAAATCAGTCTAAGCGCCAGGCAGGCTCAACCTTTAAGCCCTTTGCCTATGTAACCGCTTTGGACAATGGTTTTACGCCATGCGATAAATTCACCGACAAGCCAGTATCCATCAATTTTACCGACAATGGCAAACCTGACGTATGGTCGCCCCAAAATGCCGACTTCCATTTCAGCTATATGGACATGTCGCTGCGCTGGGCAATGGGCAAATCGGTAAACTCTATCACTGCCCAGGTAACCGAAAAAGTAGGTTGGGATAAGATCGTGCAGTACGCGCATAAAATTGGTATCGAAAGTCCTTTAAAGTCGGTCCCGTCGGTTTCGTTGGGTACCAATGACGTTTCGGTATATGAAATGGTTCGCGCATACAGCACTTTCCTCAACAAGGGCAACCGTATAGACCCTATCCTCGTAAGTAAAATAACTGATCAGGATAATAATACGCTGGCCGAGTTTAAACCAAAAACAGAAAAGGTGTTGAGCGATGAGACAGCCTGGCTGATGTTATACATGTTCAGAGGCGGTATGGAAGAACCGGGCGGTACTTCACAGGCTTTATGGGAATACCCGGGTTTATGGAAGAAGGACAACAACCAAATAGGGGGTAAAACAGGCACCTCATCAAAATATGTAGATGGCTGGTATATGGGTATTACAAAAGACCTGGTAACAGGCGTTTGGGTTGGTTGTGATGACCGAAGCGTACATTTTACCAGCTCTGAAACAGGTGAAGGTTCGCATACAGCATTACCGATCTTTGCACGCTTTATGGAAAAGGTTTATGCTGATCCAAAGTCAGGATATACTTATGGGCCGTTCCCGAAACCATGGACCAAGATCACCAAGGAGTATAATTGCCCATCGCCGCGTATGGAGGTTGACACTTTACAAACTGATAGTTTAAATGCACCGAAGATTGATTCGGCACAATTGCAAGATATGCCGCGGGATGAAGAAAACCCTGAAAACAAAACGCCTGATCAGCAAAACTAATTGGAGCTGAAAGGCAAAAGGCATTAGTATATATTTAAGCTTTAGGCCTTTAACTCGTAAAAAAAAGCTTTTAGCTTTGTGCTTTCAGCTTTACGCTTAAAAAATGAATCTATGAATAAACTATACCCAACCTTTGCCCGGTTCAAAAGATACGCATTAGCCTTATTGTGTATTATCGGAACTTTAGTTATCAGCCAGGATGCTAAAGCACAATACTTCGGGCAAAACAAGGTGCGTTATAAAAACCTGAAATTCAAGGTATATAAAACCCCGCATTTCGAGATCTACTATTACATTAAAAACGATAGCACCATCAAGCGCTTTGCACAGGAAAGCGAGCTTTGGTATACTATTCACCAACAGGTTTTCAGGGATACTTTCAGAAAGCCAAACCCGATCATTCTTTATGCCGATCATCCCGACTTCCAGCAAACCACAGCTATTGATGGCGAAATTGGCGTAGGTACGGGTGGTGTTACCGAGGGGCTAAAGAACCGCGTGGTAATGCCGATGATGGAGACCAATCAAACCACGCGGCACGTTATCGGTCACGAGTTGGTGCACGCATTTCAATATCATGCCTTACTGAGCCGCGACTCGGCGATGTATGAGAATATCAACAACATACCGCTATGGATGATTGAAGGTATGGCAGAATATCTATCCATCGGTAAAAAGGATGCTTATACAGCCATGTGGATCAGGGATGCTTATCTGAATAAAAACATCCCTACCATACGCGATCTGACAGAAACCAACAAGTATTTCCCCTACCGTTATGGTGAAGCGTTTTGGTCATTCGTCGGCTCAACTTATGGCGATACCATCATCGTACCATTCTTTAAAAACACGGCCCGTTTTGGATTAGAATATGGAATCAGGCGAACATTTGGATATGATGATAAAACATTGTCTAATCTCTGGAAAACCTCAATCGAAACGGCTTATAAACCACTATTAAAAGATACGGTTCAAAAACCAGTAGGCAGGAAACTGATCGACAACAAGAACTCCGGGGAGCTCAATGTGGCACCTGCTATTAGTCCAGATGGTAATTACCTGGCATTCTTATCGGAAAAGGATTTGTTTACGGTCGATCTCTATCTCGCAGATGCGCATTCGGGGCGAGTCATAAAAAAGCTAACGAGTAAGATATCCAACACGCATATTGATGAATTTAACTTTATAGAATCGGCAGGAGCCTGGTCGCCTGATAGTAAGAAATTCGCATTCAGTATATTTAGTCATGGCCGCAACAGAATGCTAATCGTTGACATTCCAAGCGGAAGCGTTTCTGACAACATCTCGATGGAAAAGGCAGAACAGTTCAGTAACCTAAGCTGGTCGCCGGACGGAAAAGACATCGTTGTACAGGGAATGTCGGACGGACAAAGTGACCTGTACATGTACAACTTCGATACAAAGAAGGTTACACAGCTTACTAATGATAAGTTTTCTGATTATCAGCCATCCTTCTCCAGAGATGGAAAAAGGATTATTTTTACCAGTGACCGCACCACTTATGATAAATCCCTATCGCAGGATATTACATTCAACCTCGCTGAATTAGACCTTGCTACGGGTCAGATCGCCAACATCAATGTATTTGATGGAGCTAACAATTTAGATCCGCAGTATTCGGCTGATGGCAAGAAAATCTACTTCCTTTCCAACAGGGACGGTTTCCGTAATATGTACCGTTATACTCTTGCTACTGGCCAGGTGGAGCAAATGACCAATCTGTTTACCGGTATCTGTGGTATTACAGAGTATTCACCTGCCATCAGCATTTCAAATAACGACGACATTGTTTATTCCTACTATTTCGCGCAGAAATATGTTTTATACAATGCCAAAGCATCAGATTTTACACCAAAAGAAGTAGACAAGCGGGCCTTGAACTTTGATGCGGCCATGTTGCCTCCATTTGGTTCGGTAGGTGTCGATCTGATCAATTCAAACCTGAACAATTACCTGGCCTACAAGAAAATCCCAACTGACTCAATTAAGTCGATCCCATATAAACCAATGTTTAAATTGGATTATCTGGCTAGCAGCGGTGTAGGTGCATCAGTGAGCCAGTTTGGTGCAGGGTTTTCAAGCGGTGTTCAGGGGGTATTTAGCGATATTTTAGGCCACAACCTTATCTATGCAGGTCTTGATATAAATGGCCAGGTATATGATTTTGGCGGTCAGTTTATTTACATCAATCAACAAGGCCGCTGGAACTTTGGTGCAGGCATATCGCATATCCCTTACCAGTTTGCTAACTACAGTATAGTGCCGACGACGTTTAAAGTAAATAATACTACCACTGTCCCTGCTTACCAGGAAAGATATGATATCATCCGCATCTTTGAGGATCAGGTAAATTTATTTACGTCATATCCGTTATCCAAGATTAATCGCATAGAATTCGGCGTAGGTGCATCGCATTATGGCTATCGTGTAGACCGTTACAGTACTTATTACGACACATTGGGAAATGTATTGAGTAATTATCAGCACCAGCATATTTCAAACTCTGATTATAATAACGATCCTACGAATAATGCACATCTAGACCCCTTTACTTTATTCCAGGCAAGTACAGCGTTAGTGGGCGACAATTCATACTTTGGCGTTGCATCCCCATTAACTGGTTTCCGTTATCGTTTGCAAGCGGAGTATGACTTTGGAACCTATCATTTCTTTGCGCCAACAATAGATCTGCGCGAATATTTGAGGGTTAAGCCTGTTACGTTTGCCGCAAGGTTATATGGCTACGGACGCTTTGGCGGGGTTGACGGGCTTTATCCACTCTATATTGGGTATCCTTTTTATATAAGAGGCTACGAAGCGCAAACATTCTACAATAACGGCAATAAAACGCCAACCAACGGGTTCTCCCCTGATCAACTTTCGGGCGACAGGATAGCGATAGCTAATTTTGAGGTGAGGTTGCCATTTACAGGTCCTGAAAAATTGTCGCAGATCAAGTCTAAGTTCTTTTTCACAGAGCTTAACCTTTTCTTTGATGCTGGCTTAGCATGGAATAAGGGCGATCAAATTAAATTCCAATCAAGCCCTGATTTAATTGGTTACACACCGGCCAAAGACGCGAGCGGTAATCCGATACTAGATAAAAATGGCAACGCGATAATGAACCCGGTTTATAATCCAAATCAAAGGGTGCCAGCATTAAGTGCGGGTGTTTCTATGCGGGTGAATTTGTTTGGCTACTTTGTACTGGAACCATACTTTGCATGGCCGTTTAACCGTACAGATATCAGTAAACCCGTATTTGGCTTAGGATTTACTCCGGGATGGTAGTGAAGATATATAACAGAGAACGCCTGATTACGGGCGTTTTTTTATTTAAAACCTATTTTAGTCTTAACAGTTAAGCATACAAAGTTATAATGAACAAATTACTTCTGTTTCTTCTGATCGTCTTTAACAGTACACTCGTTTTTGCTCAGAGAACTGATTCATCAGCCAGTAAACCAGGAAAAGTAAGGAATGTGGATGGATCGATAATGAATCCTTCGAAGAGCATACAAGAGAATATTTTGGCATCGCCTAATTTCTCGACGCTAGGTTCCATCATGCGGGAGGATACAACCAATATATTTAGTGGCAATCCCATCACAGTATTTGCACCAGATAACAAAGCATTTAGCAGACTACCGTCTGGCACGGTCGATACGTTATTATCCCCAACACACAAATCTGATTTGCTTAACCTGCTTAAGTATCATGCAGTTGCCGGCAAGATCACTTCAAGCGACATTGAAAGACAGATAAAGACTGGTAACGGACAAACTACCTTTACAACTCTATCCGGACGGACATTAACGGCAAAGATCAATGAAAACCGAAATATAGTTTTGACCGATGAAAATGGCGGCCAAAGTGTGATAAGTCGTTTAGACGTTCAGCAGAGTAACGGGATACTTTATGTAATAACCCAGGTATTGCTGCCTAAATTCACACCGTAAGGATAAACTTTCAGTCACTCAAACTCATTAAAAAGTAACCATCTTGCGGGCAGCACTGACAGACGGACGGATCATTGACCTTGTGCGGGCATTGTGTTCAAAATTTAAGCCGATAGTTAAGTCTACCCAATCAGGGTTTACAGATCTGATCATCTTTTCTTTTTGCGGACGGGTAAACGTGCTTACATATTTAAAACGCTCCATAGCCTGCTCTTCAGTATTGATCTCTTCAAAGTATACTAAACGATTTAGCTGTTGAGCTGTATCAAAAAATAAGGTCGGCATTTCGCGGTAAAAATTCAGCGTTTTTAAAATATCTGAACATAATCCAACATGCAAATTGTTTCTGTTTCTGTCAGTTATGATATAAATAAAGCGTTTCATTTCAATAAAAATTTGCTGGTTAAAAAATATTTACTAATTTTATGAGCATAAAAATACTAACAATTTTAGCAATTGCAAATTTTATGTCAATAATTTCATCAAATATTAAATTCCTCAGAAAAAAGAAAGGTCTTACACAACAACAGTTTGCAGACCAGATAGGTATAAAAAGGTCGCTTGTGGGCGCCTATGAGGAAGAAAGAGCAGAACCGAAGTATGATTTGCTAAAAATAATAGCATCATTTTTTGAGGTTACCATAGATGATTTTATTAATGAGACCATAAATGAGAAATGGGCACCTAAGCCAAAGGGCGATCCGGCCAATCTGCGGATATTAAGTATATCGGTGGATAAGGACGATAATGAAAACATCGAGATGGTGCCATTAAAAGCTAGTGCAGGCTATTTAAATGGTTATGCTGATCCTGAATATGTAGCGGCTTTACCAAAGTTCTACCTCCCCATGTTTAAGCAAGGCACCTACCGTGCTTTCGAGATAAAGGGTGATTCGATGTTGCCTTTGGTATCAGGTACAATCATCGTTGGTGAATACCTGGAAAACTGGGGCGATATTAAGTCGGGTGATACCTATGTTATCGTATCCAAATCCGAAGGCGTGGTATATAAACGCGTGAACGGAAAATTTAAAGAACAGAAAAAGCTAAAATTGATATCTGATAATCCGGTTTACGAACCTTATGAGATCAGCGGTGAAGATATCCTGGAGATATGGAAAGCAAAAGCATACATTTCAACCCATCTCCCAGAGCCGACACCGGAACCAACAATGGAAAGCCTAACCAGCATGATGGCACAAATGCAGCGATCTATCTCTAAACTTCAGCAGAATAATTGATTTGTTTGTTGATTGAGTTAAATGGTTGATTGAGTTGATTAGGTTTAAGACAAAATCTAACTCAATCAACTTAATCCAACTTAGTCAACTCAATCTAACTTTCCTCCAAGCAACAATTAAGTTACACGGTAGTTACTAAACTATTAGCTGTTAACTTTATCAAAAGATCAATTATTAAAACTAGAAAAATGAAGAAATTCCTTTTAATGTGCTGTCTTTTCATCGGATTGACAGCAGTATGCCGTGCACAAGGTGGCGGTATGCGAAGAAGTCCAGAAGATAGAGCGAAAGATCTTCAAACGCAGCTAAAGCTAACTGACGACCAGACGACCAAGATTACAGCAGTGTACAAGGCCCAGGCTGTTAAAATGGACAGCGTTAGAACTGCTGCGAATGGCGACAGACAAGCTATGCGTTCAGCTATGATGCCTTTGATGAAAGATACTAATGATAAGATCAAAGCTATTTTAACTCCTGAGCAAGCTACTGCATATGATAAAATAATGCAGGATCGCATGGACAGAATGAGAAATGGCGGTGGTGGTGGCGGAAACTAATCACCGCGCGAGTCATTTTTCAGAAAGCCTCCCGTTAAACCGGAAGGCTTTCTCTATTTTAGCATAAATTTTCAACCTTGGGCGCAGAGAAATTTATCCGGGAAAAACTTAACGAAAGACAGGAAAACGGATCTTACAGAACCTTAAAACCTGAAAATAATCTGGTTGACTTCTGCTCAAACGATTACCTGGGCTTTGCACGTTCACCCATCCTAAAACAATGGATACACGATGAAATTACGACCAACGGAAATGTATTAAATGGATCCACAGGTTCCAGGTTGTTATCGGGTAACCTCTCCTATACGGAAACATTAGAGCAACAAATTGCAGATTACCACAAAGCAGAAGCGGGATTGATTTATAATTCAGGGTATGATGCCAATGTTGGTCTATTCTCATCCTTACCACAAAGAGGTGATACAATTATTCTGGACGAATTAAGCCATGCCTCTATTATTGATGGTGCACGATTGAGTTATGCCAATCGCTATACCTTCAGACATAATGACCTGGAAAGCCTGGAAGAAAAGCTGAAACATGCCAAAGGCAATTGTTATGTGGTGGTTGAAAGTATCTATTCGATGGATGGAGATAAGCCGCCTATCAAAGAAATTTTGGCCGTCACTAAAAAATATAAAGCTGAACTAATAGTTGATGAAGCACATGCTATTGGACTATATAACAATGGCCTAATAGGTAATATAGGCTTAGAAAATGAAGTATTTGTACGGGTAGTAACTTTCGGAAAGGCCCTGGGTTGTCATGGTGCAATTGTGTTAGGGAGCAAAGCTTTAAGAGAGTACCTGATTAATTTTTCAAGATCATTTATATACACTACTGCAGCTTCTTTTCATCAAATAGCTTCAATAAAAATGGCCTATAAAATGTTGCCAGTATCCTATCAAGAGATCGAAAAACTGCATGCCAATATTCAATTATTTAAAAGATTGACGATAGACATAAAAGGTCATTTATTGTTGAGTGATTCATCTATTCAGTGCCTGGTCGTGGGCAGCAATGAAAAGGCGAGAGCAATCGCAAACAAGTTACAAATCGAAGGGCTGGATGTACGTCCTATCTTAAGTCCTACGGTAGCCAAGGGCAGCGAGCGCTTAAGGATATGTTTGCATTCGTTTAATTCCGATAATGAAATAACTTTGCTGTCAGAAATTTTACATCAACACATCTCATGACTTCTAAAAAACCTTTGTTTGTTACCGGCATCGGTACCGGCATTGGCAAAACTATTGTATCTGCGATATTAGTTGAAAAACTAAAAGCTGACTATTGGAAACCTATCCAATCAGGTGATTTGGATAAAAGCGATTCGGTATCGGTAGAAAATCTGATATCAAATACCATTACCAAAATACATCCGGAAAACTATCGGCTGACACAACCTTTTTCACCCCATAAATCTGCCGCGATTGATGGCATTACTATCGATCCTGACACTATTCATCTACCTAACACCACCAATACCTTGATCGTCGAAGGCGCTGGTGGGTTGATGGTGCCTTTAAATAACGAGTTTTTGATTATAGACTTGATAAAAAAACTGGGTATCGAGGTGGTTCTGGTATCTCAAAATTACCTGGGGAGTATTAATCATACCCTGCTATCTATTCACGCCCTAAAATATTACGACATATCAATCAGGGGGATCATATTCAACGGAATCGAGGATATTTCTTCAAAAGACTTCATTCTGAAAAACTCAGGGTTGAAATTATTAGGTCATATACCAGAGTACAAACTAATTGACAAGGAGGTCATAATTGGCGCGGGAAACTATATTGATTTGTAATTAAGACAGGTATTTGGCGATGTAAAGAATTTGCCTCAACTTAGCGCTGATTCAAAGACCAATTATGATACAAAACGTTACGGTTATCGGTTCGGGAACTATGGGTAATGGCATAGCTCATACCTTTGCTCAAAATGGTTTTAAAGTTTCGCTGGTTGACATTAGCAATGAATCATTAGCTAAAGCAATACAAACTATTGGTAATAATCTTGACAGGCAGATCAAAAAGGGTGCTATTGAAGAATCTATAAAGATTTCAACTCTTTCTAATATCGCCACTTATACCGATCTGAAGGAGGGTGTCATCAATGCTGATTTGGTCGTTGAAGCGGCCACCGAAAATAAGGAGATCAAACTAAGCTTGTTTAAACAGTTGAGCGGGCTTTGTAAGGCCGAAACAATACTAGCATCAAATACTTCTTCCATTTCCCTAACACAAATTGCAGCGGCAACCAACAGACCTGATAAAGTGATCGGGATGCATTTTATGAACCCGGTACCTGTAATGAAACTGGTTGAGGTGATTCGCGGATATGCAACGAGTGAGGCTACAACCAATATTGTCATGCAGCTTTCCCGCGATTTAGGTAAAGATCCGGTTGAAGCGAACGATTATCCCGGCTTTGTAGCGAACCGTATTCTGATGCCAATGATCAATGAAGCTATTTATACCTTGTATGAAGGTGTTGCAGGTGTTGCTGAGATTGATACTGTAATGAAATTGGGTATGGCTCATCCCATGGGCCCATTACAATTAGCCGATTTTATCGGTTTAGATGTTTGTCTTGCTATATTAAGAGTGTTATACGATGGTTTTGGCAATCAAAAATATGCTCCTTGCCCATTGCTCGTTAACATGGTAACTGCCGGGCATTTGGGCATAAAATCAGGTAATGGCTTCTATAGTTATACTCCCGGAAATAAGGAATTAATAGTCTCCTCCAAGTTTAGGCGCTAAGCGGAAGTAAACCTTTTCCGTATCTGCTTGTCTATAATTAATACCTATTTAAAACAAATAGAGATGAAAACTTTAATAAAATTAGGGTTGATCGCCGCGATGGGATCGTCCCTGTTCCTTACGTCATGTGAAGGTGAATACTATGTAGCTGATCAACCAGCCGATATATACTATGAGCCGGGACCACCACCTTATGCCGGCGCTGTTTGGATTGACGGCGATTGGGTATACAGCAGCGGTCGCTATGTACACAACCGTGGCTATTGGACCAGAGCCCGTGAAAACCGAACCTGGGTAAGAGGGACCTGGGAGCACAACAACCGTGGCTATCGCTGGCACAGAGGCCATTGGCAATGATTTAATATGCGGATGTGCAAATGCGTGAATGCGCAGATTATTTAACGCAGCATTTGCACATCTGCATATTTGCACATCAATTACATTCTCTCCGGAACTTCGATTCCTAAAAGTTTCATCGCCTTTTTGATTACTTTAGCTGTCGCGGATGACAATTGAAGGCGGAATTGTTTAGTAGTTTCGTCTTCAGCCTGAAGTATCGATTTTTCATGATAAAACTTATTGAAAGCCTTGGCAACTTCATATACATAATTGGCAATTACTGCCGGACTATGACCTGCAGCCGCCTGTGATATCGTTTCCGGGAACTGGCTCAAGATCAATATTAAATCTCGTTCCTCTGAATCCAATGCTTCAATCGTAATTCTTTGATTGTTGAAATTCTCTACCCTGCTCAATACCGAGCGTATACGAGCGTGCGTATATTGTATAAATGGTCCAGTGTGCCCCTGGAAGTCTACTGATTCATTGGGGTCGAACAACAATCGTTTTTTGGGATCTACTTTCAGCAGAAAATATTTTAACGCCCCCATACCGATGGTATGATAGAGTTCATTTTTCTCCGTCTCACTGTATTTTTCGACTTTGCCTAATGCCTCGGTCTGTTCTTTGGCGGTTTGCTCCATTTCAGAGATCAAATCATCGGCATCAACCACAGTTCCTTCGCGTGATTTCATTTTACCCGATGGCAGATCGACCATGCCATAAGACAAATGATACAATCCCTTGGCCCATGATTTGCCCAATTTCTCCAGTATCAGGAACAGCACCTTAAAATGATAATCCTGTTCGTTGCCCACCACATAAATAGACTCATCCATGTGAAAGTTTTTATATTTCTCCTGCGCAGTACCCAAGTCCTGAGTCATATAAACTGAAGTGCCATCTGAACGGCGCACCAGCTTTTGGTCAAGGCCATCGGCTGTAAGGTCGATCCAAACCGAGCCATCCTCCTTTTCAAAGAAAACGCCTTTTTCAAGGCCTTCTTCTACAATATCTTTTCCTAATAAATAGGTTTCTGATTCATAATAGAACTTATCGAAATTGACGCCCAATGCTTCGTAAGTCTTGCCAAAACCATCATAAACCCAAAGGTTCATCATTTTCCACAGGCTGATCACTTTTTCGTTTCCGGCCTCCCATTGTTGCAGCATTTCCTGTGCTTCTTTGATAATTGGCGCATTCTTTTTGGCTTCCTCTTCGGATTGGCCAAATGACCTCAGTTCATCAATTTGTCTTTTATATTCTTTGTCGAATAGGACATAATATTTACCAACCAAATGATCGCCTTTCTCTCCTGTTGACTCAGGAGTTTCACCATTACCGAATTTTTGCCAGGCCAGCATGGATTTACAGATGTGGATACCTCTATCGTTAACAAGGTTGGTTTTGATCACCTCGTAACCACCCGCCTTTAATATTTCGGCAACAGAATAACCCAGCAGGTTATTACGTACGTGACCCAGGTGAAGTGGTTTGTTCGTGTTTGGTGATGAATATTCCACCATCACTTTTTTGCCGTTTGGTTTAAAGTCGGCAAAATCATCCGGCAGGATCTCGTTATGAAACTTATCAAGCCAATAGCCATCAGCCAGCGAAATATTCAAAAAGCCTTTAATGACGTTGAAACCGGCAATTTCCTTTACTTCATTTTTCAGGAACTCTCCTATTTCATTACCGGTCTGCTCAGGTGACTTGCGTGAAAATTTGGTAAATGGAAAAGTAACGATCGTTACCTGGCCTTCAAATTCTTTCCGCGTCGGCTGCAAATTCAAATCTGCGGCATTCAATTCTGTTTGATATAGGGTTTTAACAGCTTTAACAGCGGCATCAATTATAAAATCCATCCGGCAAAATTAATAAATTGGTTGACAGTTCATGGCCGATAGTTCATGGATTTCCCGACTATGGACCGTGAACTATCAACTATGAACTAAAAAGTATAGCTTTGCTCTTCTCATAATTATTTATGACCAAAAAGAACAACGATTTCCGTATAGATGTGACGTCCGAAATAGGCGACCTGCGTTGCCTCTTGATACATAGCCCTGATAGTGGATTGGGAAAAGTAGTGCCTTCTAAAGCACAAGACTGGTTGTTTGAAGACATTGTGCACCTGGATACCATGCGCCGCAACGAGTACGATTACTATGTGAAGTTGCTGATGTATTTCCTCGATCCGGATAAAATAAAAGGTAGACTTAAGGAGATCGACTCAAAAGAGCACGACCGGGCCTTTTTTAAGCCCGATAACGAAAATTTTCATGCCTCAACCAAAGTGGTCGAACTACAAAACCTGCTAGCCGACATTTTGGTTGAAGATGATATCCGTAAAAAACTGGTCGCCTCTGTCTGTGCTATTGAGGGATGTACCTATCGCTTGCAACAAAAACTGATCAATACCAAACCCGTTGAACTGGCTAAAATATTTATCTCGGGTTCGTTAGGCAATGATGAGATGATCTTTGCCCCTATCCCCAACCTGATATTTTCGAGGGATATTGGTATTGCCATCAACGATTACATGCTGTTAAACAAGCCTGCAAAAAAAGCCAGGGCGAGAGAAACTTTGCTGGCGCGATATATTTTTTTCAATCACCCGCTTTTCGCAAAATACCAAAATAATATTCTGGAAATACCGGAAACTGTTCATCACTTCTTACGCCCTGGCGAAGACCAGGACGAAAAAACCACGCTTGAAGGCGGTGATGTAATGATGGTGAGCCCGGGTCATTTACTGATCGGATGTAGCGAACGCACATCTGTCAGCGGCGCCAACGAAGCAATGAAACTGCTTTTTGAGAATGATGTTGTAAGGAAAGTGACCATAGTGAAAATTCCGCATAAGCGCGATTATATGCACATCGATACCATTTTCACACAGGTGAAACGACACGTGTGGGTAATGTTAGGCTCGCTTTCGGCTTTGGAAGATACACATGAAGACGTCAATGTGGTAAAATGGTTCTCGGAGAAGAAACAAAAAGCCAGAACAGATATAATCCAATTTGAGAACGGAAAATCAAAACCAAGAATTTTCAAAAGCCTGGAAGAATTGCTGAGCGATATCAGTGAAAACGACCTACAGAGTGGTAAAAAAACCAAATTTATTTATTCAGGCAATGACAAGTTCCCGTTTGATGCCCGCGAACAATGGACAGATTCATGTAACTTACTGGCTTTAAAAGAAGGAGTAGTGTTAGGTTATGACCGCAACGACAAGACTGTAGAAGCGTTCCGTAAAAAAGGCTTTGAGATTGTAAAAGTGGCGGATCTGCTGCAAAAGTTCGAAAACGATGAGATCGATCCGCACCAGATGAAAGACACACTCATATTAATGCCTTCGTCAGAACTTTCCCGTGCCCGTGGTGGTTTCCATTGTATGAGCATGCCGCTTTTCAGGGATAAGATAGTATAGTCATTTGTCACTGGTCATTAGTCACTAGAAAAAAGCCGATGACTAATGACGCTCACTGCTGACGATGACATTCACCAATGACTAATAACAAATGACTAATCAACAAACGACATCCACCATATTAATGATCCGTCCGGTGAACTTTGTATTCAACGAGCAGACTGCCGGAAGCAATGCATTTCAGAATCGGAATGCTGAACAACAACGCGTGCAAGACAATGCTTTGCAAGAATTCGATCGCTTTGTTAATATACTACGCGAAAACGGCATAGAAGTCATCGTGATCGATGATACGGCTGAACCTCATACACCTGATTCTATCTTCCCCAATAACTGGGTATCATTTCATAATGACGGTACTGTTTTCCTCTATCCGATGATGGCTGAAAATCGCCGGTTGGAGCGAAGAGAAGATATCATTACGCAACTGGAGGATGAGTTTAAGGTAAAGCACGTGATCGACCTGAGTCATTTTGAACATGAAAATAAATTCCTTGAAGGGACGGGCAGCATGGTGTTGGATCGCGAAAATAAAATCGCTTATGCCTGCTTATCACCCCGCACAGATAAGGAAGTGCTTGAGGCATTTTGTAAAGACAGTGGTTATGAACCTGTCCTTTTCCATGCAGTCGACCAAAATGGAATGGATATTTACCATACCAATGTTTTAATGTGCGTTGGCAGCAACTATGCGGTCATTTGTCTGGATAGTATTAAAGACGAATCAGAAAAGCAGAACATTATAAACTCCCTGCAATCAACCCAAAAACAGGTTGTAGCTATTTCCTTTGAGCAGATGAACCATTTTGCAGGGAATATGCTTGAGGTTCAAAACAAGTCTGGTGAAAGTTTGCTGGTGATGTCAAAAAGCGCCTGGGACTCGCTGAATTATGAGCAGAAGGCTATTTTGAGTTCGTTTAGTAAACCTGTTTATTCTGATATCAGCACCATAGAAAATAATGGCGGAGGCAGCGCCCGCTGCATGATGGCCGAAGTGCATTTACCGCACGATTTATAGGATTTTTAAACCGAATATGATATTAAGGTAAAATATTTATTAAAAATATTTTAAATCTCAAAATGACGTACATATCTCGTTAAAAAATTACATTTTTGGCAAAATTTTTATAGAATGCAGAGTTACCAGGAATTTCTTGATCTGAGTGTAGGTTTTCCGCAGGAAGGTTTCGAGATCATTGATGATGAATTATACTTTAATGATCTGAACCTGATGGAGATGATCGAAACATATGGCACACCGCTTCGTTTCACTTATTTGCCTATGGTGTCTAAAAAGATACAGCAGGCAAAACTGTTATTTCAGCAGGCAATTGTGAAAAATAATTACCGTGGCAGCTATAAATATTGCTATTGTACCAAGAGCTCTCATTTTAAGCATATCGTTGAAGAAGCGCTTAAAAATGACATCCACCTGGAGACCTCATCCGCATTTGATATGCCGATGATTGATGCCTTGGAGAAAAAAGGTGCGCTAACCAAAGATATGACCGTTATCTGCAACGGTTTTAAAACCTTCCAGTATAAAACCTATATCGTTGACATGCTGCATGATGGTTTTAAAAACATCATCCCGGTATTAGATAATAAAGAAGAGTTCAACATCTACGACGACGAGATCGAGATGGACACCCCTTGCAATCTGGGCATCCGTATTGCTGCTGAGGAGCAGCCTGACTCGCAGTTCTACACTTCTCGTTTAGGTATACGCCTGGAAGATATTATCGATTTTTACTATAACAAGATTGAGCCGAACCCGAATTTTAAGGTGAAGCTACTGCACTTCTTTATCAACTCCGGCATTTCGGATACGCCATATTACTGGAACGAATTGGAAAAATACGTGACGCTGTATTGCAAGTTCAAAAAGATCAATCCAGATCTGGATACTTTGGATATAGGTGGCGGTATGCCTTTTAAAGATTCGCTGGTATTCGATTTTGATTATGAATACATGATTAATGAGATCGTAAGCCGTATCAAAGAAATTTGTGCAGACAACGATACCGAAGAGCCGGATATTATTACTGAGTTTGGTAAATATACCGTTGCTGAGGCTTCTGGCATTTTATATAAAGTGCTGGGTCGTAAGCAGCAAAACGACCGTGAAAAATGGTTGATGCTGGATGGTTCATTTATTACCAACCTGCCTGATGTATGGGCGCTAAATCAAAAATATATCCTGTTACCGGTAAATAATTGGGATTCGGAATATGAGCGTGTGAATTTGGGGGGCATCACCTGCGATGGCCAGGATTACTATAACCAGGAAGCGCATATGAACAGCGTCTTCATGCCTAAAACCCGTAAGGTGCAATATCTTGGATTCTTTAACACGGGCGCTTACCAGGAGGTATTGAGCGGCTACGGCGGTATTCACCATTGCTTGTTGCCGTCGCCTAAGCATGTGATTATCCGTCGCAACAGGGATGAGACGTTCAATTTCGAAGTATTTGGCGAAGAACAAAACAGTAAGCAGGTACTAAAAATATTGGGATATACCACCTGATAGCATTTTTATAAACTTATTGAGCCGATCGGTGTTAAGCTATTATGCTTAGAATCGGATCGGCTTTTTTGTTGTTGACATCCTTGTTCTGTTTCGTTTCAAATCCCAAACCGCAGCAGAAGGACGATAGCATTTACATTTACAAAACTGCTTCAGAAGGTGGCATTGGCAAATACTATTATGGCCGTGAGATCGCACACATTATGGATTTCAGCGGATCGTCCTGGCTGGAGCGAAACAGCCGGCAAGTGGAAGAGAATTCAAATCTTATGGTATCTAAAATGCCAATAAATGAAAATAGTGTTGTGGCCGACATTGGCGCTGGCACCGGCTATTATACTTTCAAAATCTACAACCGAATAACCAAAGGGAGAATCTACGCGGAAGAGATACAAAATGATGCAGTAAATTACTTAAAAAACAAAGCAGGCCAACTTGCTGCAATGAATGTCATCATAGTGAAAGGAAGCGAAAAATCACCAAATCTACCTGAAAATCGCATTGACCTAGCCCTGATGGTCGACGTTTACCATGAGCTGAGTTACCCGCACGAGATGCTGCAAAGTATCCGCAAATCGTTAAAACCCAAAGGCAAACTATTATTGATCGAATACCGCGCTGAAGATCCCAAAGTAGATATAAAACCACTGCATAAAATGACGGTAAAGCAGGCTAATAAAGAGTTAAGTGCAAACGGCTTCCATATGATCGAAGACGGCGAGTTTTTGCCGATACAGCATTATTTGTTGTTTGAGAAGGACTAATAGCTATCGCTCATCACTAACTATCAAACTTTTCAAGCAGCTTTAAAAGCGTTTCAAAATCCTTCGGATACGGCGCATGAATAGTGATTTCCTTTCCGTCCAATAGTTTAAAACTTACTTCGTACGCATGCAAAGCAAAACGTTTCATGATGGGTTGCTCCTCCTGATCTTTACCTAAATGATATTTACGTTTTATCTCCGACAGGAAAACAGGTTTACCCCGGTACATTTCATCTCCCGCGATTGTAGCCCGTTGCGATGCCAGATGTATGCGGATCTGGTGCATACGGCCCGTTACCGGGCGGCACTCAACCAAAGTATAATGCTTAAAGTATTTTAACGATTGGAACCAGGTTTCAGCACGTTTACCCTCCTGCCTGCTGATGCTTACATTTCCTTTGCCAACATTTAATATCGGCAGATCGACCAGCAAGTTTTCAAAAACATGCGTACCTTCAATAATGGCGTGGTATACTTTTTTAACCTGCCGTTTTTCAAATTGAATGGAAACTGTCCGGTAGGCTTCCGGGTTTTTAGCGATTATCAGTGTGCCTGAAGTTTCCTTATCCAAACGGTGACATATCTGTGCATCATCCGAATAAGCCTTGGCCATCCGCAGCAAATTAATCTCGCCCCCTTCTCGCTCATCCAGCGAACTTAAAAAAGGCGGCTTATTCACCACAATCACATCCTCATTCTCAAACAATATCAGGTCGGCAAACTTCGGAAACTTCATAGCCGGCAAAAATACGTTTTTTGTTAGTTAATTGGTTAACCGGCATGGTTAATCAGGCGGCAACTGCAAAAACGCCAACAGCTCTTTTCTTTTTACTGTAAAGGCGCCAGCTACAATTGATTAACCGCTCATTGATAATTTCGTTCATACTCATGACCTTGTAATAAAACAAACGTTGAAAACAAATGGTTAACTAAGTGAAAAACATTAACATCAACTGCAAAAAAATGAATACAAACTCAACCGGACCTGAAGGAAAGGGATTTTTCGAGAAGGTCAAAGAAACAATCGAACATTTGTGGGAAGACACAAAAGACACAGCCGAAGAAATAAAAGATAAAACTGCTGATACAGTGGAGCATATAAAAGACAAAGTAGTGACTGAAAAGAAACCGGTCACCAGGAAAGCAACCACAGCGAAAAGCAATATTGCTGCAAAATCAAAAACGGTAAAAGCTAAAGCTGCAGCAGCTACGGCTGACGTGAAAGCTGAGGCTGGCACCAAAATAAAACAGATCAAAACAAAAGCTGCTCACGAAACGTCGAAAGCTAAAAAGGCCGTCGCCGATGTGAAATCAAAAACAGCTAAAAAGACTAAAGATATCCAAGCCAAAGCAAAAGCGGCTAATACTGCTGTAAAGAAATCCGCAGCAAAGAAGACCGCGACCAAAAAAGCTACCACTTAAAATTTCTATAAAGAAAAATGCCCCGGTTTTGGGGCATTTTTCTTATCCTTCAAACTTATAACCTACACCTTTTACTGTCGAGACAATATCGTCTCCCAGTTTTTCACGCAGTTTACGAATGTGAACATCAATAGTGCGGTTGGTAACTACTACCGAGTCTTCCCAAATATTTTTCAGTATTACCTCGCGGGTATAAACCTTTCCGGGTTTAGAAGCCAGCAAGTAAAGTAATTCAAACTCTTTTTTAGCCAGAACAACTTTGTCGCCTTTTTGGTAGACCAGGTAGGCCTCACGGTCTATCACAAGTCCGCCAATTTCCAGTTTGTTATCGGTTACTTCTTCGGCAGGAGCGTTTCTTCTTAAGATAGCATTGATACGGCTAACCAGTGCGCGCGGCTTAATAGGTTTTGCGATGTAATCATCAGCACCTACGTTAAAACCAGCAATTTCCGAGTATTCTTCGCTGCGGGCAGTTAAAAAAACCATAAAAGTATTTTTAAACTCGGGCATGGTACGCATAATGCGGCAAGCCTCGATGCCATCCATTTTGGGCATCATAATATCCAGCACAATCAAGTCAGGAAGTACTTTTTTAGCCTCAGAAACTGCTTCCTGGCCATTTCTTGCGGTATAAACCTGATACCCTTCCTTCTTTAAGTTATATTCTATCAGCTCTAAAATATCCGGTTCGTCATCAACAATAAGAATTTTTTGCTTAGTAGATGTGCTCATATTTCAAATTTTGCATAAAGATATAAGCTTAAAAAAAGCAAATAGTTACGTAGTTGTTAACAAATTGTTAAGTGTTACCTTATCTTAACTTATTATTGAGGCTTATTAAACGTTTTGTTTAAAAAATCTTCAAGATCACTGCCGGTAATATTCTTGGCTACAATGTTTCCCTGCGGATCGATCATAAAGTTGGAAGGAATAGCATTTATGTGATAAAGTCTCTCGGTTGGGCCTTCAAAATTCTTCAGGTCAGAGGCGTGATTCCATGTTAATTTATCCTGATCAATAGCTTGTTGCCACTTTGCCTTGTCAACGTCCAGGGATATACCTAAGATATTCAGACCTTTATTTTTATAGATTGCATATTGTTTTACCACATTTGGATTTTCCTGGCGACAAGGTGCACACCACGAAGCCCAGAAATCAACCAGTACGTATTTTCCTTTATAATCAGACAGCTTTACAGGTTTTCCATCTAATCCCATCGTAGTAAAATCAGGCGCTTTATGGCCAACTGAGATCGGTTTTACTTCTATCATATTACGAACAAATCGTTTCACTGCCGGGTTATCACCGAAAAGATTTTTCGCCTGGATATTATCCGCATAAGCTACCAGTTGCTGCTCGTATTTGTTAGGGTCGACGCCGGTAATAGCAAAAAAACCGGCAAGTGAGCCACTATTATCATTGGCAAATTTCAATACCGCCTGACTTTGTTCACCTAACAGTTTTTCAAGTCTTGGGCGATAAACTTTGACAAGTGAATCCGATTCGTGCCCTATCTTTTGCGCCTCTTCGCGATATTGCTCAGTCAGGAGGGCAACTTGTTTGTTATATACGTTATCAATCTGGTTGAACTGTTGGATCTTTTCTGAATCATCAGAGCCTTTGATCGTATATTTTCTTGAAGTATCTGCCAGATCAGTTGAGAATGATATGTCATCACCATTTTTAGCGATCACATCAAAAACAGCAGTTTTACCCGTACGGATATCGAACAGATTTTGATAAGGTGATGAACGTTTGAACTCAAATTTTCCATTCTCGCTCAAGTTGGTGGAATCCACCATTGCCAAACCAGCGCTATCAGCCTGAAACAGATAGATTTTTTTTACCTGGCCTGGATTAGTAATGGCACCAGAAATTGTAAATGAAGATTTATCCTTACAAGAACTGATTGCAGCAATCAACCCCACAATACAGCAATATATTAAGCTTCTTTTCATGCTTTTTAAATTTGAGATGTGAGATAATATCAAGATTAAGAACTATTTTCTTAGTCTCACATCTAGTATCTCATATCTATTTTATTTTGATTCTAATTCTTTTATCAACAATTGGTTGGTCTTCTGCGGATCTATCTTTCCTTTCGACCGCTTCATTATCTCGCCCATAAACAGTCCCAAAACGCCTTTTTTCCCTTTCCGGTATTCTATGACTTTATCTGGGAATTTGGCGATAGCGTCGTTAATGAACTGGTATACATCATCCACATCGGCGGTGATCAGCAGGTTCAGTTCTCTAGCTAATTGCTCAGGTTCTTTTTCCGGGTTATCAATCATAGCCGGGAACAGTTTATGAGATGCTACAGAGTTATTAATCTTACCTGAATCGATTAATGCTATAAGCCCAGCCAAATTAACAGGTTTAATTTTGAACTCTGTTATAGCTACGCCATTTTCGTTCAAATATGATTTTACAGAACCCATGAGCCAGTTGGAGGCTGCTTTGTAATTTTGAGTATGTTTTGTTAGTTCTTCAAAATATAAGGCAAGTTCCCTTTCAGCTGTAATGACTGAAGCGTCATAAGCCGGTAAACCAAGCGTCGTTATATATCTATGATAAAGCTCTTTAGGCAGCGTTGGTAAACTTGCTTTTATACCGTCGATATATTCCATCTTCAGTGATAAGGGCTGCAGATCAGGTTCCGGAAAATAGCGATAATCGTTCGCCATTTCTTTTGAACGTAACACCGATGTCTCGCCCGTATCAGCATTAAAATTTAATGTATTCTGCTCTATATGGCCGCCATTCTCAATGATCTTAACCTGGCGTTCAAATTCATGATCGATAGCACGTTGAACATTACGAATAGAGTTAAGGTTTTTCACCTCGCAACGGTTCCCGTAAATAGTATTCCCTCTTAATCGTACCGATATATTAGCATCACAGCGCATGCTGCCTTCTTCCATATTACCGTCGCAAATATCCAGGTAACGAAGTAGTTTGCGAATCTCGGTCAGATATTGCCCTGCTTCTTCACTGCTGCGGATATCCGGTTCTGACACAATCTCGATCAGCGGAACCCCTGCCCTGTTAAGATCGATCAATGAATCGGCGTGATGCTGGTCATGCATACTCTTACCCGCATCCTCTTCCATATGGATATGATGGATAGCAATATCTTTTTGTGAGCCGTCAGATAAGCGTACTGTAACATGGCCACCTAAACATACCGGAGCCTGATCCTGTGTTATTTGGTATCCTTTAGGCAAATCAGCATAAAAGTAGTTTTTGCGGGCAAAAGTATTATTCAGGTTGATGGTACAATTGCAAGCCAGGCCCATTTTAACAGCATATTCAACCATACGCTTGTTGATTCGCGGCAACGTACCCGGATGCCCCAGCGAAATGGCGCTGATATGTTCATTAGGACCGGCTCCAAACGCTGCTGAATCCGAAGAAAAGGCTTTGCTTTGTGTAGATAGCTGGGCATGCACCTCTAATCCTACCACCAGCTCATATTTGTCTTTCATCTTCCCCGATAGAGTTTCTTGATCAATATTTAACACCGAATTTACGGTAAGCGCCAAATATAGTTAAAACTATAAAATAGATAGGAAATAAAGCATTCTTTCCTGCTGACGTTTAGGGGCCCGAAAACATATAGAAATTCCTTGGTTTTTATCATTACAGTAGATATTACTCCTTCAATTAAAAGGCTGCCGATGAATATGACCTTGACCGCCCCAGTATCTGCCTAAAATCCCATCTGTTCATGGCGAATCATAATAAATAAATTAACTGATTTACAACATCTTAAAATCATTTTTGTATTTTAACTAATTATTTAGTTTAAAATATCGTTTCTACTTCTTAACTTAGTATAACTAAAAACTTAATTATAAACTTTCGAGACTATGGACACTCCGCAATATATAGTTTTGGCAAACCTGTTCCTTAGTGCATTTTTTGGATTATATGTACTTCTGTTAAAGAAAGAAACATTTTTCCAGGTGAACAGAGCTTACTTGTTATCAGTCCTGCTCCTCTCATTTGTCCTGCCGCTTATTCATGCCAATTGGTTCGGGCAATCTGCCATTGCCGGGCAGATAAAATATTCGGTTATAGGTAAACCAATTGATGTGTTTGCTTCAACGCAACCGTGGGCATCACATTTTACATTTTTCCAGTTCATTTCCTGGACATATATAATCGGTATAATTGCATTCAGCTTATATCTGCTCATCAAGTTGTTAGCCGTAAAAAAAATCATATTTAATGCTGACAACCAATCACCCTACTCGTTTTTCAAGAGGATATATCTAAGTGAAGGCAATTCATCTAACCAGCTCATTTGCAAGCACGAAAATATCCATGCTGCGCAATGGCATTCGGCAGATGTGTTGTTAATGGAGATCGTGATCATTTTCAACTGGTTTAACCCATTGGTGTACCTGTTCAGAAAGGAACTAAAGAACCTACACGAGTTTATTGCGGATGAAGGAGCACTCAGACTTTCGGACAGTAAAAAGGAATATGCGATGCTTTTATTTAGTCAAACGTTTGAAACACCTGTAAATAATTTAGTTAATCCATTTTTTAATCAGAAATTATTAAAACAACGCATTATGATGATCCAAAAAGATAAATCGCAAAAAAACGCACTTTTAAAGTATCTGCTTATTGTGCCTTTATTTACATTGATGCTGACACTGTCTTCGGCCACAATCACTAAAAACGAAGCAATAACTCCATCAGAAAAGGCAACACTTGCATCTCAACAAAAAGATAATAGAGTATTTACCGAAGTAGAGCAAGTACCAAACTTCCCGGGAGGTCTGAATAAATTCTACAAATTTTTACAGCAAAACATCAAATACCCTGCTGAAGCGCGCCAAAAAAAAATACAGGGCAAAGTTTTTATCACTTTTATCATTGAAAAAGACGGCTCGTTTAGCAATCTAAGAGTTTTACGCGACCCTGGTTATGGTTGCGGGACAGAAGCGCTTCGGGTAATGAAATTATCTCCCAAATGGAACCCGGGAATTCAAAACGGGCACAAGGTAAGGGTTCAATATACCATGCCGATCAATTTTACGCTTAAGGCTTAATTCCGTGCTCCTTTGTGCAAAATCTCAGTGTCCAGAGTGGTTAATCTTTACCACCAAGAGGCACTGAGATTGTCACAGAGTTCACTAAGGTTTTAAATGAAGCTTTTAGCTTTTTCTAATACTTTATCCAAACCGTTAACATCTTTACCTCCTGCAGTTGCAAAGAACGGCTGACCACCGCCGCCGCCTTGTATTTCTTTGGCCAGCTCACGAACGATGTTGCCTGCATTCAGACCTTTATCCTTCACCAGGTTTTCGGAGATCATTACGGTGATATTTGGTTTGCCTTCAAAATCTGCTCCCAGAACGAGGAAAAGATCGTTTACGATACCTTTTAACTGATAAGCCAGGTTCTTCACTGCGTCAGCGTTTGGTAACGCAACTTTTTCAGCGATGAAGTTGATGCCATTGATATTTTGTGCCTTTTTAGCCAGCTCATTTTTTAACCCCGCCGACTTTTCGAGAACGGATTTTTCAATCTCTTTTTTCAGTTTGCTGTTTTCGTCCAGCAGGCCTTCAATGCTTTTGCCAATATCCTTCGGATTTTTCAACAATTCTTTCAACTGATCGATGAGAAGGCTCTGTTGATTAATATAATTTTCAGCGCCGATACCAGTGATCGCCTCTATACGACGAACACCGGCAGCCACCGCACTTTCAGCTACAATTTTAAAATAACCAATGTTACCTGTCGCTTTCACGTGGGTACCACCGCAAAGCTCTTTAGAAAAATTATCATCGAAAGTGATTACACGAACATATTCGCCATATTTTTCACCAAACAGGGCTGTTACGCCGCTATTGATAGCTACTTGATACGCAACGCTGCGTTCTTCTTTTAATGGGATATTCTCACGTACTTTTTGATTGACAATAGCTTCTATTTCTGCCAGTTCCAGATCTGTCACTTTGGCAAAATGCGAGAAGTCAAAACGCAGATATTCGTCATTTACCAATGATCCTTTCTGATTCACGTGGCTTCCTAGTACCTGTTTTAAAGCAGCGTGCAGCAAGTGTGTGGCTGAGTGATTGTTCATGATATTGACCCGGCGTGCAGGATCTACAATAGCGGTCAGTGCATCATCAATAGCCTCTTCTGACGGCAACTTATCTACAAAATGCACGATCAGCGCATTTTCCTTTTTGGTGTCGGTTACATTAATCACTTCCCCATCCGGGAATACCAGTTCGCCTGTATCTCCTACCTGACCACCGCTTTCTGCATAGAAAGGCGTTTTATCCAGCACGATTTGGTATTGCTCTTTACCTTTAGCGGTAACCTTGCGGTATTTCACAATATGCGCGATGGTTTCGGTTTCATCATAGCCGGTGAATTCGGTGATATCTTCGTCTTTTACTACTACCCAGTCGCCTGTATCGATTGCGGTAGCTGCGCGGGAACGGGATTTTTGCTCAGCAAGAGCCTTTTCAAATCCTTCCATGTCTACTGAAAGGCCTTTTTCCCGGGCCATTAATTCGGTTAAATCCAGTGGAAATCCGTACGTATCTGACAAAAGAAATGCAACGCTACCTGGAATTTTACCTTTTTCACCTTTATCGGCCCAAACCATTGCTCCAACAACATTATTTTCGAAATAAGTGATACCCTGTGTAAGAGTCCTTAAAAAAGAAACTTCTTCCTCCAACACAACCTTCTGTACAAAATCTTTCTGATTCCACAGTTCGTCAAAAACGCCTTCAAATTGCTTCGCCAGCAATGGCACCAATTGATTTAAGAAAGGCTCTTTGAAACCTAAATATTGATATTGATATCTAACAGCCCTCCGCAAAATGCGGCGGATCACATAACCAGCTTTGTTGTTTGACGGTAATTGTCCATCAGCAATGGTAAAACTTACTGCACGAACATGGTCCGCCAAAACGCGCATAGCAACAGCTTCGTTCCAGCCTTCTTCACCTTGTTTAGCAGCAGCACAGTATTTTTTTCCGCTTTTCTCAGCAATAAATTGAATCAGATGTTGAAAAACGTCAGTGTCATAGTTAGAGGTTTTATCCTGCAGAACGCGCACCAAACGTTCAAAGCCCATACCGGTATCCACGTGTTTTGCAGGCAGTGGTTGCAATGAACCGTCTTTCAGCCTGTTAAACTGCATGAACACATTATTCCATATCTCAATCACCTGGTCGCTGTCACCGTTTACAAGCGCAGCACCGCTTACTTTTTGTCTTTCAGCTTCTGGCCTATTATCATAATGAATCTCCGAGCAAGGGCCGCATGGACCAGTTTCACCCATTTCCCAAAAGTTATCCTTTTTATTACCCATCAGGATACGCTCTGGAGCAATATGTAGCGCCCAAAAATCATAGGCTTCCTGGTCTTTAGGCAGACCTTCTTTTTCGTCACCTTCAAAAACAGTTACATACAGACGCTCGCTATCAATTTTTAAAACTTCGGTCAGTAATTCCCAGCTCCAGGCAATAGCCTCCTTTTTAAAATAATCACCAAAGCTCCAGTTGCCCAACATCTCAAACATGGTATGATGATAGGTATCTATACCTACTTCTTCCAGGTCGTTATGCTTACCCGAAACACGCAAACAACGCTGCGTATCAACCACACGGGGATATTTAGCCGGCGCTTCGCCCAGGAAAATATCTTTAAACTGGTTCATCCCGGCGTTAGTAAACATCAGCGTCGGGTCGTTTTTTACAACAATAGGAGCCGATGGCATTATGGTGTGCCCTTTGGAAACAAAAAAGTCCAAAAAAGCCTTACGTATCTCTGAAGAAGTCATGAAATGTTAAATAGTTCGCAAAGTTAATTATTCGGTTCAAAGTGCGAAAACAGGGTCAGAAACATGTTTATAGTGAGAATGAGCACGTTACGGCTGTTAACATCAGTAAAACTTTTCCACACTTTTACATTTTATAGAACTTTCTTGGTCAAATACGCGTTAAAGAGAAAAATTGAAATTAATTTTGGACCATGCCTTACAAAGAGCACGAGATTAGTAAAATGTACTACACCATGGGTGAGGTAGCTGCAATTTTTGATGTAAATCAGTCATTGATCAGATTTTACGAAAAAGAATTTGATGTATTACAGCCTAAAAAGAACAAAAAAGGCAATCGGTATTTTACACCCGAAGATATCGAACACCTGAGAATCATATTCCATTTAGTGAGAGACAAGGGCTACACTATTAACGGCGCACGCGAGCACTTAAAGAAAAACATGGATGAGTCCAAAGAGCATCAGCGCGTGATCGATTCGCTTGAAAGTATTAAGAAATTTCTGTTAGAAGTACGGGAACAATTATAAGCTATCAGCCTCACCTGATCCTCTCCAGGGAGAGGACTTAAAATCTCGAATTTCAATTAAACTTCCGTTAAACTTTAAAGACTTTTTCTCTTTGAAATCATATCTTTATTTCCAGATTTTGTGCTGATCATTATCAGTACCTGAACCTGTAAAAATGATATGATAGCCACTCACAAAGGCGAAATTCCATTTGCAATACTACTACTTCCCTTTTTAGCCGGAATTGGTTCAGGTATTTATTTTCCTATATTTTCTTTCACCACATTTTTTTCGATTACAGTAGCCGGATTGATCGTTCTGTTTATCAGCCTTAACCTGCTGTTTAAGAAGCTTAATCTTTACAAGTGGACAGGCGGCGTATTGATTTACAGCATATTATTTTTTTCAGGCTGGGATTCTGTACATCGCCGGCCCAGGTAACACCGATGCTGATCTTAATATTATTAAAAAATAATTATGATTATCACTCCCTAATTATAGATAACTCCAACTCAAACTACCTGATTAACAAGCTGCAAAAACAAGCAGATGCACAACATATCAATTATCATTCCTTGCTGCGTAACAAATCAATGGTGATATCATCTAATTGATAAATGAACAAACATTTGCACCCGAAGCAATTAATATCTAAATTGTGTTAATAAATCCAAAACATGAAACCATCATGAGCTATTAAAAACTAATATTGCTCATGATAGCTTCATTACCATTAAAAAACAAATTAAATACAAATGAAAATTAAATTTTTAAGCGCAGTTCTTGGTATTGCTTTATCAGCAGTAACATTAAGCGCAAATGCGCAAAAAGTCTACACTGAGGGCATAGTTACTTACAAAACCAACATGCGTGGTCAAGACGTAGAGATCAAAGAATATTTCAGAGCTGATTCTAATGCTGTGGCTTTTTCCGCGGGCCCAGCTACCATTAAGTTGCTATCTGACGCTAATCATAAATCGTTTGCTGTGTTGGTTGATGTACCAGTAGCTTCTATAAAGAAAGCAGCTATTTATACACCAGACGAGGTTGATCAGGTAATGAGCAGTTTGCCTAGCTTTACCTTTGCGCCCGGAACTGAAACAAAAACCATATCTGGTTTCAATTGCAAAAAAGTAGTAGCGACTGACACCAAAGACAAAAAGACCTACGACGTTTGGGTGACGAACGATATTTCAGTGCCAGCAACTGCAATACAACCTTACTATAAAACTATTGGCGGTTTCCCGGTACAGTACGCCACATTCCAGCAAGGACAAAGCGCCGAGGTTACCGTTTCAAGTGTAACCGACCAAAAAGCACCTGCAGGAACTTTTGGCATACCTGCCGACTTTGATAAGATCAGCAAAGACGATTTAGCTGCAATGAGCGGAGGCCATTAATCCCACCCATTTATCTAAAAAAAGCGATCCGACCAAGTCGGATCGCTTTTTTTATTAGCGTTAATTCCAATTATTTAGCTACTTCTTTATTTAATTGATCTATCCATTGGTTGAATAACCGGGTTTCCATTTCGACCGCTTTATCGGCATAAATTTGCCAATTGGGCGAAAAGGTTTTCAACTGGTTGATCATTTCTTCAAGGTGCCCCTCTTCTTCCAGGATGATAGATTTTACATTCACTTTGCTTCCTGTCTTATCTAACTCTTCCTGGTAAACAGGATAGAGTTCATCCGCTCTTACTTCAATAGCATAAGTAACCAGTAAATAAGCAGCAAAACGTAGCTCTTGTCCCCATAAGCCCAGTTCCTTTTTTACGTGTCGGCAAACGTCTATATCCAATTGATTAAGGTAATATTTGCTGCTTTTTGGTGCGATCAGGTAATCGCTTGAATAAGTCGGGCATTCAGCAGATTTTACTTTTTCGATCTGTTTTTTCAAATAGAATGCGTGACGATGCTCTTCAGCAGCATGTTTTAGTATAATGTAGGTAACTGTTTCCGGATCTTCACAGGCTGATATTTTGCGGGCGCCTGTATTTTCCATTAGCGAAAGCGTATTCAACCAACGCGCATGCAACTGGTCGTTATTAATTATAGTAGATAATAGTTTATTGAATTCCATTACTAAAGTTCGTCAAGTGCACTTTCAATTTTGATGTAAATATAGTTGAGTTGTTCATCGGTGATGCAATACGGCGGTAAAATATAGATAATATTGCCCAACGGCCGAAGAATGATACCGGCTTCCAGAAAATATAGATAAAGACGATCGCGCAACGAGCTAAAGTATGATGTATCTGATCCGGTCTCCCACTCCATTGCCAGGATAGTGCCCGTTTGTCGTGTCGTTCTGATCTTTGGATGATCTTTGATCTTTATGGCGAACTCCTTATGTGAATTTACAATACGATCAATATTTTGCTGGCTTGACGGATCTAAAAATAAATCAAGACTAGCTAACCCTGCTGAGCAAGCTACAGGATTTGCTGTATAGGAATGCCCATGAAACAATGTTTTCAGGCGATCATCCGAAAGGAAGGCATCAAATATTTGCTGCGTACAGGTAGTTAAGCCTAAAGCCATTGTGCCTCCGGTAAGGCCTTTGGAAAAACACATGATATTCGGCTGTACCGATAAATGGTCACACGCAAAGCGCTTCCCGGTGCGCCCGAAGCCGGTAAATACTTCGTCAGCAATTAGCAGAACATCTTCGTTCCGGCAATGTACCATTAACTCATCCAGATATTTTGCCTCATACATGAGCATACCTGATGCCCCCTGGACAAGAGGTTCGAAAATGAAACAGCTTAGATCAGATTTGAGATTTGAAATATGGGATTTGAGACCTTCAATATTTGATTCATTAGGTGTATCGATAAACTCAACTTCAAATAATAAATTATCAAAAGCGGCAGTAAAAGCGCTGCGGCCGCTCACGGCCATCGCACCAAAGGTATCGCCATGATAGGCATTTTTAAATGCCAATATTTTAGTGCGGTTTATACCTTGATTGTGCCAATATTGTAAACACATTTTTATGGCAACTTCAACCGCAGTTGAGCCATTGTCAGAATAAAATGCTTTTTGCTGATTAGAAGGTAACACCGCTAAAAGTCGCTCTGCCAATTCCACGGCCGGCTGATGGGTAAAGCCGGCGAATATTACATGCTCTAGTTTATTGAGTTGTTCAGCTACCTTCTGGGCGATATAAGGATTTGCATGCCCGTGTATGTTTACCCACCAGGACGATACCGCATCTATATAGCGTTTGCCATTTTCATCATATAAACAAGCACCTTCACCGCGAACGATAGGCACAGGCGATAATGCCGTTTTCATTTGGGTATAGGGATGCCATATAACTTTTAAATCTCTATCTACTAGACTCATTTGTTATTTATTAAAAGTTTTACTACATGCTGATCGATAGGAAAAGTCATGTCTTCCGGGCGAATATCTTCCATATGTACCCACCTGAAAGATTGCAGTACTTCGCCCTCTCCATCAAAATCAAAAGCAACGGTTTTAAACATCAAATTTAATGGAGTAATGTTTTTAACGGTATAATAAACACTGATCATCTGCGAATCATTAAATGCCGATTTGATATAAAAATCAGTGGTATAAAAATGGCTCAGTACTTCTATTTCAACATTACATTCTTCAACAAATTCCCGTTTTAACCCGTCTATTAATCCTTCGCCCTGTTCCAGACCGCCACCGGGGAATTTAGAGAAACGCATACCGTACTCCTGTTCATCGCTGATGAGTATTTCATTGCGATCATTGATCAACAGGCCATAAACGCGGACATTAAATGGATACATTATTCGAAGTGTTTTTTGTTTCGGATCACTTTTTCAAGTGTCCAGGTTATGTCTTCCGTTTTTGCTTCTGACCGTATCGGGCAATCCGGCATACGGCAGTAATGGCAACATTGAGGTATGCAGGGATCGGTGTGAATAAATAATTCCGTTTTAGTCACCTGCTTGTTGATGAGCTCATCTACCCGCTTCACTTCATCATGCACTTGTATTAAATCGAGATAATTGGGTAATGTTAAATGACAATCAATATGCAAATCGTTACCATATTTTTGAGCCCGGAAATTGTGTATATCGATCCATGGATCCCGTCGTTGATCGTTTAATACGGCGATCACTTTGGTTACCATATCAAAATCGGTTTCGTCCATTAAACCAGAAACCGATCTGCGCACTAATTTATAACTGTTATATAATATGTATAATGCTACGGCAATAGACAATGCACTATCGAGCCATAGTATCCCTGTAACATGAATTAACAACAATCCGACAACCAATGCCACGCTGGTAAACATATCGGTAAGCAGGTGGTGACCGTCAGCCTCGATCGTCATTGAGGGCAATGATTTGCCTTTACGTATCATATAAGAACCAAGCAGCCCGTTGACCAATCCGGTTGCGCCAATAATGACGGCACCAGTAACTAAAGAGTGGATGTTATTTGGGTAAAATAAGCCGTACACCGCCTTTATAATGATGGTAATGGCAGCAATACCTATTAGCGCTCCTTCTATAAACACCGAAAAATATTCCACCTTACCATGTCCATAGGGATGATTAGCATCGCGTGGCTGGGAAGCTAGATAAATGCTAAAAAAAGCAAACGAGCTTGCCACGACATTCACGATGCTTTCAGCAGCATCTGTTAATATAAAAGTAGAGGCAGTGAGAAAATAGGCTACGAACTTTGCCACCATCAGAACAGCGCCGGTGATCAGCGATATTAGTATGATTCGTCTTCGTTGTTCTTGCAAAATATTCAGGATTTGCGGGCAAATTTAGAAATAACATTTTGAAGTCTTAAGTCAATAGTGATAAGTATTGAGCGATCCTTTGTAAATTAAAAAATTGCAAAAAAACAGAGCGCTAAGTCTCTAAAATTATAAAAAATGAAAAAATGGAAAATGGCTTAAGACTCATAACTCACGACTAAAGACTTTTCCTATATTTGCGCCCGGAATAAAATTAAGTTAATTATGAGCGCATTAAGTAACAGAATCAACAACCTTTCTGAGTCGGCAACCATCAAAATGGCAAAATTAGGCCGTGAACTTGCTGCAAAAGGTGTTGATGTGATCAGCCTTAGTTTTGGCGAGCCGGATTTTCATACCCCTGAGTATGTGAAGGAAGCCGCTAAAAAGGCCATGGATGAAAATTTCACCTATTACACACCGGTATCGGGTTATCCTGAACTGCGAAAGGCGATTGCTGCTAAACTTAAGAACGAAAACGGCCTGGATTATGATTTCAGCCAGATCGTTGTTTCTACCGGCGCTAAACAAGCTATTGCCAATGCAGTGCTTTGTTTGGTTAACCCTGGCGAGGAAGTAATTATCCCTACCCCGTACTGGGTTTCTTATTCTGAAGTAGTTAAATTAGCGGAAGGTAAAAGCGTATTTATTGATACGACTGTTGAGCAAAACTTCAAAATCACTCCTGAGCAATTAGAGGCTGCTATCACGCCGAATACTAAATTGTTCATGTTTTCATCGCCTTGCAACCCTACAGGTAGCGTTTACAGTAAGGCAGAACTGGAAGGCTTAGCCAAAGTATTTGAGAAACATCCAAACGTTTATATCCTGTCTGATGAAATATATGAGCATATCAACTTCGTTGACAAACACGAGTCGATAGCTCAGTTTGACAGCATTAAGGACCGTGTGATCATCATCAACGGCTTCTCGAAAGCATTTGCAATGACCGGCTGGAGAATCGGGTACACTGCATCAAACAAAGAAATTGCTGCTGCCTGCGATAAAATGCAGGGCCAGGTTACTTCGGGCACCTGCTCCATTACTCAAAAAGCTGGTGTTGCTGCAAGCGAAGGTGGTTTAGAAAGCGTGCTGAAAATGCGCGAGCAGTTCAGAAAACGCCGCGACCTGGTGTATGGATTATTAAAGGACATACCGGGCATCAATGTAAACCTACCTGATGGTGCTTTTTATTTCTTCCCTAATGTGACTGCATTCTTCGGCAAAAGCTATAACGGACGAACTATTAAAGATGCTGATGAATTAAGCATATTCCTGTTAGAAGAAGCACATGTAGCTACCGTAGGTGGTGATTCATTCGGTGATCCTAAATCGATCCGTATATCTTATGCAGCTGCTGAAGATAAACTGGTTGAAGCAATGAAGAGAATTAAAGCTGCTTTGGCAAAATTAAGCTAAAATCAATTGATAAGAAATAAAGAAGCCCGTTACAATACAGTAACGGGCTTTTGTTTTAAATCAATTTTCTCAGTTACAGGGTAAAACCGTAAGCAACGCGTAAGTTTACAAGACCATAGTTTACACCGCCACCTGAGAAATTCTCGTAACGTGCACCTATGTCCCATGATTTGTTGGCCCAGCCCAAACCTGGAGATAACAATAATCGAGTTTTCCCACCTGACACAGTTTCAAATCCGGCGCCAGCCTCACCACTTAAATAAATAGGTGAGTTAAAAAATACTTTGGCTCCGGCTTTTACGGGAATTATACCAAAATTTGCCCCTTTGGTTGTAACAGTCGTAACTGAATTTGTTGTCGGATCAACAAATGTTGCTGTATAATCCTTGCCAAAAAGATTATAATAACCTGAAGTAAGCATTACAGCCACATTTTTGTCAATGCCGTATTGTAAACGTAGTGTACCACCTAAATCCCACCCCTGTGTAGTATGAAGATCACCTGTTGGCAAACCACCTTCAACACCGATTCCTAAACGCCATGCGCTTGGTGGGGTGGTTTGTGCTTTTACATTTGTTGCGAAAAATATAGCTATGGCCGTTCCAGCAATAGCCAACATTTTAGTTACCTTTTTCATTGTTGTTGTGTTTTGGTTAATTAATTAATAAATGGTTGTATGCCCCTTTACAAATATTTTGCCATTGTGAATTTTCATAGGACATTTCAGCGAAAAACGAAAGTTATTAAGAAATATTATTAACAAATGTTAATAGGTTAAACCATTGTATGACAACATTTTTGGCAGATCAAGTATAATATCACTAAAAAATTAAACAATTGATTAATGTTTTTTTAATAAATCGATAGTGAAAAGGACTTCTGTACTGTAATGTAGAGCCTTTGTGTTCTGTTTGCAAGGCATTTTTTGTACTTATAACAATGCCAATAAACCAAAAGGCCCTTTTGAAGGGCCTCGCTGTATAAAAATTATAATAATCAGCTATTATATCTCCTTATCCCTGTCAGGATCAGGTTTATATTGCTCCTGTAATTCGGCCAGGTGTTTTTTTCCGTACGCGGCTCTGGTGATCAGATAAAATAACACAGGTACTATAAATATGGCCAACGATGTAGCGGCAAGCATTCCTCCAAATACTGTCCAGCCTATAGTTTGCCTCGCCTGTGCGCCGGCCCCGGATGCAACAAGTAACGGACCAACGCCTAAGATAAACGCCATAGATGTCATAATGATAGGGCGTAAACGCAAACGAACAGCCTCCAACGTTGCTTTTTCCAGTTCAATGCCCCTGTCAACACGCTCTTTGGCAAATTCGACGATCAGAATAGCATTCTTTGCAGCCAACCCTATCAGCGTAATTAAACCAATCTGCGCATAAATATTATTATCGAGACTAGGATGTAACCACAAGGATAATATCGCGCCAAATGCTCCCAATGGCACTGCAAGTAACACAGAAAATGGCACCGACCAACTTTCATACAAGGCTGCAAGAAACAGGAACACAAATCCGATAGACAGCATAAAGATGTATACAGTCTTCGATCCAGATAAGATTTCCTCTCGGCTCAAACCTGAGAATTCATACCCATACCCCTCGGGTAGTGTCTTGGCTGCCACTTCCTGCAAAGCCTTAATTGCATCACCGCTACTGTATCCTTCCGCAGAGTTACCGTCGATTTCGGCCGACCTGAAAAGGTTATAGTGTGATATCAACGGTGCATTTTCTATCAATTTATAAGAAGTAAGTGTGCTTAGAGGCACCATTTGCCCTGCCTGGTTACGCACAAAATACTGACCCAGGCTCTCGATATTTGTACGGTAGTTAGTATCAGCCTGGGCAACTACGTGGAAGTTCCGGCCGTAAATGGTAAAGTCGTTTACAAAATAACTGCCCATATAAGTTTGCAAAGCCGAGTTAATATCCGAAATCGCAACGCCTAATCTCTTCGCCTTTTCGCGGTCGATTGTTAGCCGATAAGCAGGTGTATGGGCGGTAAAGAATGAGAATGCTTTTGATATCTCTTTTCGTTTTCTTACCTCAGCCAAAAAATTTTGAAGCGTTTTTTCAAATGTAGCGATGTCGCCGCCTGCCTGTCTCTGTTCAAGAATAAAGGAAAAACCGGCTGTAGTTCCCAGTCCCGGTACCGCCGGCGGACGAATTACCACAACGGTAGCCTCTTTAAACCTGGCCATTTTTTTCTGAATAACCCCGACAAGCTGTTCTGATGTTAGCTTACGGTCATCCCAGGGTTTTAACTGAACGAATATGGTTCCACTATTAGACTTATTGGCAAAGCTTACTACGTTCAATCCACCTAATGCAGCAAAATGACCCACTTCGGGAATGCTATCCAATAAATTCATCATCTCATGTAAACGTGAAACGCTTCGCTGTGTTGACGATGCTTCAGGCAGATCGTAGGTGATATAGATACGACCTTCATCTTCTGTCGGGATAAAGCCCGTAGGTTTACCCCTAAATAATAAGATAGTCGCAACAACGATACATACAAGGATGATGATTATAAATTTTGAGTTTTTAATGCCTTTATCTACTGCGTTTCTGTAGCGGCCTGTTACTCTCCCGAACCACTGGTTGAACAGAAAAAAGAACCTGTCTAAACCTCTTGAGTTTTCATCCAGCTTATGCGGACGCAGCAGCAATGTACATAAAGCAGGTGTTAACGATAATGCCACAAAGGCTGAGATCAGTACAGATATCGCAATTGTGATAGCGAATTGCTGATATAGTCGCCCCACAATACCCGGAATAAAACCAACCGGCACAAACACAGCGGCCAGAATTAACGCGATAGCTATAACCGGTGCCGATATATCTTTCATGGCATGATTCGTGGCTTCCTTGGGCGACATACCATCCTCATCCATATAGTGCTGAACCGCTTCGACAACCACAATGGCGTCATCCACCACAATACCAATGGCCAGCACAAAACCAAATAGCGTCAGCGTATTTATGGTAAAATTCAGAGGAATAAAAAAAATGAACGTCCCAATGATGGATACGGGAATAGCCAAAACAGGAATAAGCGTTGTACGCCAGTTTTGCAGGAATAAGAATACTACAAAGATCACAAGTGTTAAAGCAATCAAAAGGGTCACCACCACTTCATGAACTGACACCTTTACCACAGTCACCGCTTCAAAGGGAACAACATAATCGACATCCGTAGGGAATGACTTTTTAAGTTGCTCCATTGTTTTATAAACATTCTCTGCGGTTTGAATCGCATTGCTGTTTGGCGCCTGGTAAATCAACAGGTAGGCAGCTCTCTTGTTATCAACAAATGAGTTACCTGCGTAATTAAATTTACCCAATTCCACACGGGCCACATCTTTTAAATGGACGATTGCTCCACTTCCGGGCTGGGTCCTTACAATAATATTCTCAAATTCCTGGGGGTTTGTTAACCTTCCATTCGCAAGTATCGTGTACTCAAAACTTTGCGCCTTCTCCTGTGGTGTTGAACCTACCGAGCCCGCCGCCACCTGCGCATTTTGCTCCTGGATAGCACTGGTAACATCATTCGCCGTCATTCCCAGGGCGGCAAGTTTGTCCGGCTTGAGCCAGATACGCATACTGAAATCATCAGCCCTATTGATTACGTCGCCCACTCCTTTGGCACGTAAAAGTGCATCACGCACATAGACGTTACTGTAATTGTCGAGAAACGGAACGGTATGACTGCCTTTTGGAGCAAAGATCGCCACCAACATCAGTATACTTGGATTACGTTTACGTGTTATGATACCGATGCGCTGAACCTCCTGGGGTAAAGTTGGCGTTGCAATCCCTACCCTGTTCTGTACGTCTAAGGCAGCAACATTTATATCTGTACCAACTTCAAAGTTAACGGTCATGCTCATCTGCCCGTTGCTTGTGCTATTACTTTGCAGATACGTCATTCCAGGCGTACCGTTTACCTGGACTTCAATCGGCGTTGCAACGGTTTGTTCAACCGTTTGCGCGTCGGCGCCGGTATAGGTTGTAGAGATGTTTACTGTTGGCGGCGTAATTTCAGGGTACTGACCAATAGCTAGATTGGTGATGGACAATATACCCACTGCAACTATAACTAATGAAATAACTATGGCTGTAACAGGTCGTTTTATAAAGGTTTCTGCAATCATTCTTTTTTATTTTTAGAAAAGCCCCTGTTATTTCCCTTGTTTTGGTTGCCCTTGCTGACCTGTCGCGGCCGGAGCACCCGTCCCACCCTGCGCTTCGGCGGGATTACCTAAAGTAATTTTTCCGCCATCACGAAGGCGCTGGAAGCCATCGGTAATTATTTTGTCGCCTTCATTTACCCCAGATAGTATGACTACATCAGTGCCAACGTGAGGCCCTAACTGCACCTTATGTTGCTTTGCAATAGTATCCTGGCTCACAAATACAAAGAACTCCCCCATCTGCTCAATCAGAGATTTGGCCGGGATTAATATTCTTTGTCCGGAAGCTGCATTAAGCACTTTCACAACGCAGCTCATCCCGTCTTTCAGCTCATCTTTTTCGTTTGCAAACTCAGCCCGAACTTTAATTGTGCCGGTTTGGTTATTTACACCACGATCAATAGCAAGTATTTTACCCGGCTTGTTATAGGTTGCTGCAGCCCCGGATAATTGCAATTTGAAAGTAGAATCGGTAGTTTTCTTTTTCAGGCCATAAAAACGATCTATATCCTGCTGATTGATCACAAAATCAACACCAATTGGGTTTTCACTTGAAATGGTATTCAGCAATGTGGTACCCGGAGTAACCTGTGCACCCAATTTCACCTGCGAAATTCCTATACGGCCGGTAAACGGTGCTGTTATAATTGAGTAAGAAAGGTCTGTTTTTGCCGATGATACCCCTGCTTTAGCGGCCGATACCTGGCTTTTAGCAGATTCATATGCCGCTTGGGCCTGATCGACGGTCTGTCTCGCAACAGCGTCTTCTTTTTGAAGATAGTTATAACGATCGATATCTTTCTGGGCTTTTACCAGGTTTGCCTGAGCACTTGCTAAATTGGCTATCGCCTGATCATAAGCTGCTACATATTTACGGCGATCGATCTCATAAAGTTCCTTACCTTTCTGCACCACCTCACCTTCTTTAAAAAATATCCCGGTAATAAAGCCTGTCACCTGGCTGCGTAGTTCGACCGAATTTAAGGCTACAACTGTTCCCTGGTATTGGTCGTAGTAAACAGCGTTCGCTTTTCTTGCCTCAGCTACAGCAACAGGCGTTGGCGGTAATGGCGCATTTTGATTTGACGGTGCCTTGCATGCCGATACAGCTAGTATAGCTAATAAACCTGCCTGGTATATGTATTTATGCTTCATCGATGGTATATAAATGAGGTTGAATGTTAAATTAGTTTTGCTGCACCGATAGGATTCCCAATGCTTTTTGCAGATCTATTTTGCTTGATAACACCTGGAACAAAGCATTATAATAATTAAGCTCGGCCGTTCTAAGGTCTGATTGAGCAACGATCACATCAAGATAAATCTTGATCCCTTCACGGTATTGAAGGCTGACCACGTGATATACGTCTTTTGCCAAACTCACATTCTCTTTCAGAAACTGCAAGTTGGTATAATTACTTTTATAACTGGCCAGCGCCTGTACATATTCTGTGTTGATCGTATTCCTGGCATTGGTAATATCCAGGTCCGTCCGGTCGGCCTGTAAACGTGCTTTGCCTAAGTTTTGCAACCGTTTAGTCCCCTGGAATATGGGCAAACTAAGCGATAAACCTATATAAGCATTTGGGTATGACTTGTTATAAAGACTTGCGAATCTATCGCTAAAATAATTAAGATTGTAAACACCATTTGCGGATAGCGATGGTAAAAAACCCCACCTGTAGTAGTTTACATTTACATTTCGAAGGCTTTTTTGTGTTTGCAGCAATTGATATTCGATGCGGTTATTATAGTCGAGTTTTTGATTAGTATCTGCTATTGCTTCCGTTTCAAATCGAGCGGAATCGTAAGACAGTGTTAGCTGACTCTCCGCACCCAAGCCCATTATTTCTTTCAAGTAGGCTTCTTTACTTTTAATGGCTTCCCCGGTTTGTTTACGCGAAGCCAGCGAATTGTTCAACGCAATTGTAGCCTGCTTATAATCCGTTTTATCAACCACACCAGCATTGTATTGTGATTTTGCATCTTTCAGGCTTCTTTGCAATCTCAGGATGTCCTCATTTAAAATATCCAATTGCTTTTGTGACAACAAAACATCGAAAAAGGCCTTGCTTACATCAGCTACCACATTGATTTGGCTGCTGGTCGTGTTTTGTTTGTAATACAGGCGCGAATACTTGGCGGCCTTTGCTGCTTGTAACACATCATTATTATATATTACCTGGCTCGCCTGCAAACCAATAGCAGACACGTTATCTATGTTACCAATGTTAGTGCCTGTAGCTGGTATAATTGGTGAGCCTTTAAAATAGTAATTATAAGACCCTGATCCGTTCAATTGCGGCAGCCATGCCGAAAGGCCAATTTTAACGTCACGTTCATTTATCGCTTCATCGATAGACGCTTGTCTTACTGCGGGCTGATTCTTTAGCGCAAATTCGACACACTGTTTTAAAGTAACAACTTTCAATGAAGTGTCTGGATCGGTTTGGCCAAAAACAATAAAGGGAAAGAATAGTATGAATAGGTATAGTGTATAAGTTCTTTTCGCCATAAGGTAGAATTGATCGGTCGATTAAGAGACAAAGTAAATGGAATGTTCCATTATTTTTTGGTAAATTTACTCGAATAGTGCGAATATGGCATAATTATGAATAAAAGAAACAGGGAAAAGCTTTTTACTAATCGCCATAAAACCACCAATTTGAACTCAAAAATTATGGCTTTTTTAAAAAAATGAAAAATTGTGACATGAATTAAATAAAAAATTTAATTAATTTGCCTCTCGGGAATTTACATTATGGCTTAAAATGTAATGTAAACATTCTCAGTTATCTAATCTTGATATTGTAAACTTGTTCACAATATTTTTACAATAAATTAAAACAAGGCTAATAAATGGGTAAAAAACTACATGATAAAATTGCGTTGTTCAAAGACGCAGAACTGGCCAGGGAAAAAGGCGTTTATCCTTTTTTCAGGCCTATTGAATCCGGACAGGATACAGAAGTTATTATAGATGGTCAGAGAGTGTTGATGTTCGGTTCAAATTCTTACCTTGGACTAACCAATCACCCTAAAATTAAAGAAGCCTCTAAAAAAGCAATTGATAAATATGGTACAGGTTGTGCGGGATCAAGATTTTTGAACGGCACGCTTGATATCCACATCGAGCTTGAAGAACGCCTGGCAAACTATGTAGGAAAAGAAGCTTCAGTATTGTTCAGTACTGGCTTCCAGGTAAACCTGGGCGTTTTGTCTTCTATCACCGGCCGTAATGATTATTTAATTCTTGACGAATATGACCATGCTTCGTTGATCGATGGCAGCCGTTTGTCATTTTCAAGGGTAATCAAATATGCTCACAATGACATGGCCGATCTTCGCCGTAAATTGAGTATACTGCCTGAGGATGCGGTAAAACTGATATCAGTTGACGGTATCTTCAGTATGGAAGGCGATATTGTTAAGCTGCCTGAGATAGTTAAGCTTGCTGACGAGTTTGGTGCTAATATCATGGTAGATGATGCTCACAGCCTGGGTGTTATTGGTGAAAAAGGGGCCGGTACCGCTTCTCATTTCGGATTGACTGAAGATGTAGACCTGATCATGGGTACTTTCAGTAAATCACTCGCATCCCTGGGTGGCTTCATCGCTTCAGATTTTGCTACTATCGATTACCTGAAGCATCGCGCACGTTCATTAATGTTCAGTGCGAGTATGCCGCCGGGCGCAGTAGCTAGTGTTATAGCTGCGCTCGATATCATCGAATCAGAACCTGAAAGAATTCAAAAATTGTGGGATAATACAAACTACGCTCACAAGTTATTAGTAGATGAAGGATTTGATCTTGGCCCTACCGAAAGCCCAATCCTACCTATCTACGTACGTGATAACGAAAAAACATTCCTGGTTACTAAATACCTGCAGAATTCTGGCGTATTCGTCAATCCGGTAGTTTCACCGGCTGTTCCGTCTGACTCATCCTTACTTCGCTTCTCATTGATGGCAACTCATACCTTTGCGCAAATAGAAGAAGCGATCGAAAAGATCAACAGGGTGTTTAAAGAGGTCGGTGTATCGATGATCAAAGAAAATATCTAAAAAGAAAAAAGTCATCCTGGTAAAACTACCGGGATGACTTTTTTAATACCAATTTTTCATAACCAACTCAACCCAGTACCTCAATGAAAAAAATAATTCCGGTTAGTAATAAAAAAGAACTGGCAAAATTTATTGACTTTCCTCATGATCTTTATAAAGATGACCCATACTACGTACCGGAATTATTCATTGCTCAGCGGGACCTTTTGACTACTCATCCGTTTCATAAGCATTCGCAGTTGCAGCCTTTTTTGGCTTACGACGGTGATAAGATCGTGGGGCGTATTGCAGCAATTAATAACGCTAATCATAACCAATTCAACAAAACCAATGATGGCTTTTTTGGATTTTTTGATTGCATCAACGATGCTGAAGTTTCCGGACTATTGTTTGATGCTGCGATAAAATGGTTAAAAGAAAAGAAACTGGACAAAATTGTTGGCCCGGTAAACCCATCGACCAACGAAACGTGCGGCTTGCTTGTTCAGGGCTTTGATAGCTCACCTATGGTGATGATGACTTATAACCCTCCTTATTATATCGACCTGGTAGAAAAAGCAGGGCTGAAAAAGCAGGTTGATCTGTTGGCCTGGCATTGGGACAAAACCAGCTATAATGATAAATCGGTTCAACTGTTGGATAAATTACAAGATCGTTTGAAAAGAAGCGATATCACCATAAGAAAAGTAAATCTTAAAAAGTTCAAAGAAGAGGCCGCCGCCCTGCGGGAGGTTTATAATACCGCCTGGGATAAAAACATGGGCTTCTTCCCCATGACTAACGAAGAATTCGATTATACAGCTAAAGACCTTAAAATGATCCTTGACCCTGATTTCTGTCTGCTGGCAGAACAACATGGCAAGATCGTCGGTTTTGGCGTGGCGATCCCTGATATTAATGCCATTTTAAAAACCATAAAACGCGGACGTTTACTTCCTACAGGCTTGTTCAAATTGTTATTTGGTAAGAGCAAGATCAAAGGTATCCGCATTATGCTGTTGGGTGTTGTTGATGGCTATCGCAAAATGGGCATTGAGGCGGTTTTATATGGAAACATCATAAAAGAATACCGCAGAAAAGGTCTCGAATATGCTGAAGCGTCGTGGACGTTGGAAAACAACGATATGGTAAACAGAGCTATTGAAGCTATTGGCGGTGACCCATATAAAAAATACAGAATCTACGAAAAGGCAATCTAAGCTTGTACCAACCCCTGTCTGTATCTCTCAAAATGGTTACCTGAACTGGTCTGAATTCAAAGTTGACTAATTTCATATTTTAGTCAATTTTGTAATTTTGCAAAATTCTTTATTGAAAAATGCTCTCTTTTGAGCCCTCAAATAAATGTATGGCATAGCCATAAAACTAATAACTTGAAAAAATAGAACATGAAGAACAACATTCAACCAGCTAAAGGCAAATTGGGGATTTTGATACCGGGATTAGGTGCTGTAGCTACCACGTTAATTGCCGGCGTTGAGGCCGTAAAAAAAGGAATATCACAACCTATTGGCTCGCTCACCCAGATGGGGCACATACGTTTAGGCAAAAGAACCGAGAACCGTTACCCGAAAATCAAAGATTTTGTTCCTTTGGCCGATCTGAATGATATTGTTTTTGGTGGATGGGATGTATATGAAGATAACGTGTACCAGGCTGCAATGCATGCCAAAGTACTTGAACCGGGATTATTAACTGCTATTAAGCCTGAATTGGAAAAAGTAAAACCAATGAAGGCCGCATTTGATAAAAACTATGCAAAAAATCTAGACGGTTCGCACGTTAAACAAGGCACCCGTCGACAAATGGCCGACGAAGTAATGGCCGACATCAAAAACTTCAAAGCACAAAACGGTTGCGACAGGATAGTGCTTGTATGGTGCGGTTCAACCGAAATTTATTACGAAGCATCTGAAATACATCAATCATTAGCTGCATTTGAACAAGCTTTAGCAAATGATGATAAACTGATCTCGCCAAGCATGATCTATGCTTACGCAGCACTTAAACTAGGTATACCTTTTGCAAATGGTGCTCCAAACTTAACTGTTGACATCCCGGCGTTAATTGAACTTTCAAAACTGACAAACACACCGATTGCTGGCAAAGACTTTAAAACAGGTCAGACCCTGATGAAAACCATTTTAGCCCCTGGTTTGGCTGCAAGGTCACTAGGTATTAGCGGATGGTTCTCGACCAATATCTTAGGTAACCGCGATGGATTGGTACTCGATGATCCAGATAACTTTAAAACCAAAGAAGTGTCTAAACTGGGTGTATTGGAAGATATACTTCGTCCTGAGGATAACGAAGAATTATATGGAGATATATTCCATAAGATCCGTATCAATTACTACCCTCCGCATGGCGACAACAAAGAAAGCTGGGATAACATTGATATTTTCGGTTGGTTAGGTTACAAAATGCAAATCAAGATCAATTTCCTTTGCCGCGACTCAATTCTGGCAGCCCCTATCGCATTAGATCTTGCCCTGTTCATCGACCTGGCTAAGAGAGCAGAAATGAGTGGTATACAGGAATGGCTATCCTTCTATCTTAAATCACCACAAACTTTGCCTGGTTTAAGACCTGAAAATGACATATTTAAACAGTTGATGAAACTACAGAATACTTTACGCCATTTGATGGGCGAAGACCTGATTACTCACCTCGGCTTAGATTACTACCAAGACCTGGTTGAAGTATTATAATGCTTTTCCATAAGCTAATTTCCACAAGCCTGGGCATTGGATATATTGGCAAAGGTGCCGGGACAGTAGCTGCTGTCGCCTGTTGCTTTTGCTGGTACCTTGCCTGGGCTTCTGGCTATAATCCGGTCGCGGCAATTGCTATAACGGTATTTGTCACTTTAATCGGAATATGGTCGTCCACTGTCGTTTCAAGAATCTGGGGCAAAGATCCTTCCCGCGTAGTAATTGATGAAGTAGCGGGGATGTGTATCAGTCTTCTTTTTATTCCTGTAACCTTAAAATATGTAGTCATAGCGTTAGTGCTATTCCGCTTTTTTGATATTGTAAAACCCCTCTTTATCAAAAAAATGGAAATATTCCCTGGCGGCTGGGGAATAATGCTGGACGACGTATTAGCTGGTATTTATGCCAATATCTTGCTGCAAGCGGCCATTTGGCTAAAATTAATCTGAACTTGATACTAAAAAATTTTGTTAATCGTTTGATTAATTTTGACTTTTTGACCACAAAAGTCTATACAGAATTTTTCTATTTTTGCGGTAAATGATAGGCCTGTTAAACTTATAACAAGAATTGTAATCGGACAGGACTAAGGGTTAACAAAGCATTTAATTGAAATTCCTATATCACGCGAGTGTTAAGAAAATACAGTGGATCAATTACATGTAGTTTATATAAGCAGATTAAATAAAATTGTATCAATATTAATATAGTTACGTTTCACAACTACTCCAGGGCGAAAATGAGTTGGCATCCGCGTAGCTGCACCAATCATATGAATTTTAAAAATATTTACTTCAAAATATTTCTTTTAACACCGCTGCTATTTTTATCGCTCGTCACCTTTGCCCAGGTAACAAGAGTGAGCGGCGTAATAACCGATGCAAAAACAAACCAGACTCTTCCTTTTGTAAATGTATTCGCAGCAGATAGTTCCGTAAACATCACTGCCGACGAAGAGGGTAAATACACTTTAACATCTAAGCCTGATAAGCCGTTCAGCCAGATAAAGGTCTCCTTCGTTGGATATAAACCTACTATCATAAATGTAAAATCCGGCCAGGAACAGATTATTAATATAAAGTTAGTTCCAATAGCACAGCAATTGAGCGAAGTTGTAATCAGATCCGGCAAAAAAACCCGGTACCGAAATAAAGACAACCCTGCTGTCGAGTTGATACGACAGGTTATAGCCCATAAGGAACAAAACCGACCGGAAAGCTACGACTACGTTCAGAACAAGGAATACGACAAAATGATGTTTTCGGTACTAAATGTCTCCCCTACCGTTGCCGATAAAAAATTTTTCAGAAAGTATAAGTTCCTGTTAGAAAACAGAGACAGCACTACGATACCAGGCAAAAATTTATTACCAATTTATCTTGATGAAAAGTTAAGTCAGAATTACTACCGTAAATCTCCTGAAAAAAAGAAAACTATTCTTCTGGGAGAAAAGAGTGTAAACTTTGGAAGTTATATTGATAATGAGGGCCTTGGTCAATACTTTAAACATATGTATTACCAGGTAGACATTTATCAAAATAATATCTTCCTGATGACCAACATGTTTCTGAGCCCGATATGTGATGCAGCTCCTACATTTTATAAATTCTTTATTACTGACACCATTGTTGTGAACAATGCAAAAGTAGTTGAGTTAAGTTTTACTCCGCGTAATACGACCGACATGTTATTCGAGGGCAAGATTTACGTGACCCTTGACGGCCATTATGCCGTTCAGCACGTAGGGCTTACTGTTAACAAAAACATCAACCTTAACTTCGTAAAATCGCTTCATGTGGATCAGGACTTTGAACAAAATCCTGACAACCGATATCACCTGAGCAAGAGTAATACTATAGTTGATTTTAGTTTCAACAAAAAAGGACATGGCGGTTTATTAGGCATCCGGACCATCACCTACAAAGATTATATTGTCGACAAAGCTATACCGGACACAACATTTGATGGCCCTGCTTTAGTTGAAAATGATGAGGCAAAAAGAAGGAGCAATGATTTTTGGGTAAAAAACCGACTGGACACATTAACCAAGGCTGAATCGAAAGTTTATCACAATATCGATACACTACAAAAGATGCCATCGTATCGCCGGACAATGGATATTTTAACCCTGTTATTAGCGGGGTACAAATCATTCGGTCCGTTTGAACTGGGCCCTGCAAATACTTTTTATAGCTTTAACCCGGTTGAAGGTTTGAAGCTCCGGGTTGGCGGTCGTACAACACCCGAACTGAGTAAACGATATTATTTTGAAACCTACCTGGCTTATGGGGTCAAAGATGAAAAGTGGAAAGGCTTTTTAAGTGCCACCTACTCCATAAATGATAAATCCATTTACAAGTTCCCACAGAATTATATAAGAGTAAGCTACCAAAAAGACACTAAAATCCCGGGACTTGCGCTTCAGTTTGTACAGGAAGATAATTTCTTATTATCGTTCAAACGCGGTAATAATGACAAATACCTGTATAATGACTTTTATAAAGTGGACTATGTTCACGAATATGAAAGTCACTTTTCCTACAGCATAGGATTAAGAAGATGGATGCAATCACCAGCAGGTTCGTTATTCTATACAAATGAAGTAAATGGTGTTCCAAATAGTGTAAACAGCATTACAACAGCCGAAATAACCGCACGGCTGCGCTATGCACCCCACGAACAGTTTTATCAGGGAAAGATCTATCGTGTCGATATTCCAAATCAATACCCAATTTTCACCCTGGATTACACCCAGGCCTTAAAAAATGTCTTTGATGGACAATACGCTTATAAAAATCTTCATTTCCAGGTTGATAAACGTTTTTACCTCTCACAATTGGGTTATGCGGATGTTTCCGGAGAAGTCGGCCATGTTTTCGGGCAGGTCCCTTTTCCATTGCTTTCTATACCCCGTGCAAACCAAACATACGCTTATGATTTGTATTCGTACAACCTGATGAACTTCCTGGAGTTTGTTAACGACCACTTTGAAAGCATTATGATCGATCAGCATTTCAATGGCTTCATATTTAATAAAATCCCATTATTTAAGAGATTGAAGTGGCGTGAGACAGTTTCGTTTAAGTCATTGTGGGGGAGCTTGAGAGATGAAAACAACCCATCGTTACATTCATCATTGTTTCAGTTGCCTGTTGACGAGAATGGCCATCCTACCACATTTGCCTTAGGCAGAACACCTTATATAGAAGGTAGCGTTGGTATTGAAAACATTTTTAAATTTGTAAGGGTAGATTTGGTTAGGCGTTTTACCTATTTAGACAATCCGGATGTGGCTAAATGGGGTATCCGTACAAGGGTCCTCTTTACGTTTTAACCTTGGTTTGTTAAAGATTATTTTAACTATGGCATATCAGACATCAATACGTACCAATCTTCAACTGGGAATCTATAAAGTAATAGACCCCTTTGTAAAAGTGCTGATCAAATTAGGACTCACTCCTAATGCTGTCACCACAATAGGCTTTATACTGAATGTTGGTGTAGCCGTGATTTTCATTATAGGTGCCGAAGAGGGTAACCGCGGCGACCTAACCTACGTTGGCTGGGCAGGTGCATTGATACTGTTTGCGGGTTTATTTGATATGCTCGACGGGCAGGTGGCGAGGCTTGGAAATATGAAATCCACATTCGGTGCATTGTATGACTCTGTCCTTGACCGCTATAGCGAATTAGTGATGTTCCTGGGCATCTGTTATTATTTGGTGGCTCATCACTATTTCTTAAGCTCCATATTTGCTTTTATAGCCTTGATCGGTTCAATGATGGTAAGTTATGTTCGCGCCCGTGCTGAAGGTTTAGGGGTAGAAATCAAAGGCGGAATGATGCAACGACCTGAGCGGGTGATTACTCTCGGACTGTTTGCCATGCTGTGTGGCGTTACCTCGTTATATATTGGTGGTAATTATAAGCTATATGTACCAGGCATAAAATTTCATGTATTTGAAACTATGTCAATTTTCACGTTCCCCATAGTTGCATTAGCTGTGTTAACTAATGCAACCGCCGTCAGACGATTAATAGATGCTAAAAAAGCACTGGAGAAAAAATAATGCAATACCCTCTTTTTAAATTAATGCGATTACATTTTTTACTACTTATTTTATTGATATCTGTTACGTCTGTATACGGGTATTCAAAAAAAACTGAAAATGGCCCGGGTACAGACAAAGGTGTCAATGTGGTATACCCGACACCTCCTGTAAGCAGCGAACGGTTATTTTACGTACAGCGTACCCCTAATGCAAACACCATTGTTTATGATCTGAATTTAAACACAGACGGAAAACTCAATACGGACCAGCCCGTAAAAGTTTACTGGTTAAAATATGCAGAAAAAGGACAAAAAGAGGAATTAAATTATATTCAACGTAAATTTGCGTACGGTTTAAATGCAAAAGCGTTGAATAACGGCAGCTATGATATCAGATTTGTGTCATACAAAAAGTTTCCGCTTACTTTGATGAAGAGCGGAGACGGAAAATATCATATCTTCGCGTCTATTGCGCAAAAACAGGTAATACTCAACCGTATTTTTGTGAAAATTGAGGGTGGCAGCTTTTGGATCCCGAACGTAGTTTATGTAGAGGTAAAAGGCACTGACCCGGAAACCGGCAAAGAAATAGTTGACCGTTTTAAACCCTGAAGTGATGAAAAAGAAATTTGTTTCCAATTCACAGGAGTCTGTGAGAATGTTTAAAAGCAACTTGTTTGAGGCTTTGTCAAAGGTACATTACCTGGTGCCGGTATTTATTTTTATGCCGGTTATATTTTATTGCGTTTACAGGTACTTCTTCACTACTGAATTGCCTATACTTACTTTCTTCGGCTTGTTTTTCGTGGCATTATTTATATGGACCTTTGTTGAATATGTGATGCACCGTTTTGTGTTCCATTACGCGCCAGCGGATAAACCATGGGCCCAACGCCTGCATTTTATCTTCCATGGCGTTCACCATGATTATCCTAGTGATGCCAAACGTTTAGTGTTGCCGCCATCGGTAAGTATTCCTTTAGCAACTGGTTTCTTCTTTTTATTTAAAGCAATGTTACCGGTGGATTATATCTGGGGGTTCTTTCCTGGATTTATCCTGGGCTATCTGATTTATGATGAAACCCACTACGCTATCCACCATTTCAATTTCAAAGGGAATATCTGGAAAAAAATAAAACAGCACCACATGCTGCACCATTATCAGGATCCAGATAAGGGCTATGGAGTAAGCTCGCCACTTTGGGATAAGGTGTTCGACTCCGATTTCTTAAAAAAATAGCATGGACAGTGACATCGGCTCAAGTAATGCAGTAACCGTTCGGGCTGTAACTGTCGTTTCTATTGCATCATTTGCATACCTGCTTTTTTCCGCCGTTCTGGTCGGTTTTAAATCCGATCAGGTAGTTTTGGTCGTGCTTTTCAACCTGCTTTTCTATGCATCTGCCATCACCCGTAAATTCATAACAGGTTTTTCAATATTCGTAATCTATTGGATCATATACGATTACATGAAAGCCTTTCCCAACTATGAATATAGCACGGTTCATATAGAAGACATTTATAATTTTGAAAAGCATCTATTTGGCATCCATTTTCAAGGCAAACTACTAACCCTGAACGAATACTGGCGATTTAATGGCACAACCTTTCTGGATATACTTACAGGCATTTTTTATCTATGCTGGATACCTGTACCAATGGGCTTTGCAGTTTACTTATTCTTTACCAGGAGAAGGCAGTTTTTACTATTTCTACTCACTTTTGTACTCGTCAATTTTCTTGGCTTTATCATTTATTATACGTTCCCGGCCGCACCGCCGTGGTATGTACAATATCACGGGTTCTCATTTCATCAACTTACCGCGGGTAATACAGCTGGCCTTGCCAAATTTGACGCCTACTTTAATGTAAGCATATTCAAATCGATATATGCCAAAGGCTCCAATGTTTTCGCAGCTATGCCTTCACTGCATTCCTCGTACCCGGTGATCGTGCTGTATTATAGCTTAAAAAACAAGCTGGGTAAAGCCAATATTTTCTTCGTCATCGTGATGGTCGGCATATGGTTTTCTGCGGTATATCTCAGTCATCACTACATTGTCGATGTATTGGCTGGGATATTATGCGCCTTTATCGGAATCTTATCGTTCGATCTCATTTTGGCTAACGTAATGCCTTTCAGAAGGTTCATCGATAATTACGAGAAGCTGATAAAATAGAATATTAGGCAGTAAACTGTACTAATTACTATACTTTTTACGCCAATTTGTCCGCACCGGTGCAATTTAAATAACCAATCAATTCTATTGATTTAAAGTCATGTTAAGGTATGGGGGGACTGCCATTGAGCATAAAGGCACGGCTTTTGCAGTGATTCAAAGTCAATCTGATAGATACGTTTATGCCTTACACGAGAAAAACAGTACTACTCCTTTTATTTTTATGCTGCTTCTATAATTTATTTGCAAGCACAAATAAGATTGATAGCTTAGGTTTACAGGATCAACCGATATCAAACTTAAATACAATAGACAGTCTGAAAAAAGAACTGGGGAAGGTTGAAGAAGATTCACTTAAGGCAATATTGTATAGTAAAATTGCGGCACAATATCTAAAATACGATTCAACAGCAAGCAAAAAAGAGCGTCATACTTATCAGAACGAGGCTATCAACAATACGCTTTCAGCTATTCATCATTACTCAAAATATGACGACTCGGTGGGCCTGCGCAATAGTTTTGATGTACTGGCAAAAGTTTATCACGCTCAGCATAAATACATCCAGGCGAAATGGTTTTCCATCCAATCAAATTCCATATCAAGAGCTATAAATGATAATGCGAATATTATTGCTTCACTCCTCGAATTAGCGTCTGTAAAAACCGACATAAAAGATTACAAACTTGCAGTACGCGACTTAAATGAAGCACTATCGATATCATCCAAAAACCATATGCCAAAACAGGAGGCTGATGTTCAGTTGCATTACGCAATATTTTATAATGTGATCAAGAATACAGAGAAAGCCGCGACAGCTATGAAAAGATATGCGGCCATTAATGACAGCATCAAACGTGATAATGAGGCCCGTACATTGGCTAAGCTGAAGACCACTGATTCGCTACAGCAGGTGAAAAAAAAAGTTTATATGAGCAACAGCAGCGGCAAACGCTTCTCAACCGCGATAGTGTTATCATCGTCCTTATAGTCATCATCGCATTAATTACCACCAGCCTATTTTTCCTTTATAGACGCAAACGCAGGGGGTATTGGCGTTCTAAGATCAAGCACCCAGATCATTCCAACAATAGTTAAGCAATAAATAACATTTATTTAAACCTGCCGTTTGATTAAACGTCAATAAGATATATGAAAAGATTGTTTTTGGGCGGATTATCGGCATTAGTTATCTTACTCACCTGTGTTTCTGCGGCTCCGCAGCACATTAATAATGACCGTTTTAAAGATGAATTTTTAAATCGCATCAATAAGATACGAGCTAAAGGCTGCAATTGCGGTGTTACTTACTTTCCACCTGCCCCGCCAATGAAATGGAATGATCAATTGGAGTTCGCTGCCCGCGGGCATGCGCTGGATATGTCGGAACGTCATTATTTTAGTCATACCAGCATAAACGGACGTAGTATGTCGGATCGAGCCCTGGACGCAGGCTATGGCTTCAAAGGGTATAGAACTTATGCCATAGGCGAAAACATCGCCCAGGGCCAAACAAGCATAGCCGAGGTAATGAACGGCTGGTTGCATAGCGAAGGCCACTGCCGCAACTTAATGAACCCGGCTTTCAAGGAAGTTGGCGTGGCCGAAATTGATAATTATTGGGTACAGGATTTTGGTGGTCGGGAAGCTTTTTCAGAACGCGAGCAGCAGATGATCAAAAGTGGTAGGTATAAGTTGGTGCAAAAGGAGATTTCTCAGGGGCACTAACTCCATCCCATTAATTCCATTACCCTGATAAATTCAGGTTGTAATGGTGCTTCAATAGTGATCGTTCCTCCGCTTATAGGGTGATTGAAGGTCAACTGCGAAGCATGCAACAACATCGTGGTCATATCCCATCTTTCTTTAAACAGCTTGTTTTGTTTATTACAGCCATGAGTCCGGTCTCCTATGATCGGGTGAAAGATATGAGCAAAATGTTTGCGTAACTGATGCATCCGGCCTGTTTTGGGAGTGGCCTCAATAAATGAATATCTTGAAGTCGCATGTTTACCGAAAGGCACATCTAACTCAGTTCGCTTTAAGGTATGATAGTTTGTAAAAGCTTCCTGAAGAGCGCCGTTCTCTTTTCTAAGGGGATAATCAATCTCACCAGTATCCGGCGTATGCCCTCGTAAAATGGCAAGGTATTTTTTGCTAACAAGATTATCTGCAAACTGCTTCTGCATTTCGATCTCGATGGCCTTGTCAAAAGCAAACAGCAGCACGCCGCCCGTTTTTCTATCGATCCGGTGAACCGGGTAAACCTTCTGCCCTATCTGGTCGCGCAATAATTGCAGGGCAAATACTTCTACATCAGCTGCGATGGGTGAACGATGGACCAACAGATCATGCGGTTTGTTTATAGCAATCAGGTGCTCATCCCGAAAGGCAATCTCCAGCATTATTGATCGGTCTTTTTATCCGTCGGCTCAGCTGAATTCGGTTTGCCTTGAGCCGATTTCTTTTCCATTGGCCCGCGTTTGAAGATAACGAGTCCATTAAGGAAGTTCCTTAATAGCTGGTCTCCGCAGGGTTTAAAATTCGGATGATCTTTATCACGGAATATAGCGCCCAACTCTGCTTTTGACGTCCTGAAATTTACCAGGCTGCAAATGTGAACAATATCATCATCCCGTAGTTGCAAAGCAACGCGCAGCTTTTTCATTATATCATTATTGCTCATTTTTGCCGTCTTATATCCTGCAAAGGTAATAGTTAAGATCGAAGCTTACATAAATTAAAGGCCATGTTAACAGACATTCGACTTAAAACTTTTGGCTTAAGACTTATTCGTACCTTTGCAGCCAAATTAAACGCTTGTGTGGGCAGAGAAATTAAAACTAAGTAAACAATTGGTGCGCTCGGTAACAGCAGCCGGGTATTTCACTCCAAAGGAAATACAATCCAAAACGCTTAGCCGGATAATCGGCGGCCAGGACATTATCGCAATAGCCCCCGAGGGTAGCGGCAAAACTACTGCCTATATTCTCGGTGTTCTGATGCGCTTAAAGTTCGGCTTTGAAGAAGCGCCAAGGGCTCTTATCCTGGTGCCTGATAAAGATAAAGTACTTGAAGTTATTGAAAAATTTCACCTATTAAACCAAAATACCAGCATTCGTATAGTGGGCTTATATACCGAACCCTCAATGCAAAATCAGATGGATGCTTTGGCCGATGGAACTGACATTGTGGTGTCTACACCCGACAGGGCGCGTGCCATCTATCTAAAGCTTGGTTTAAACCTAAACAAGATCATGATGCTGGTGATTGATGATGCAGCCGAGATAGTCAGGTTGGGGGCACAACTACCTGTAGCCGAATTAGCCAATAGTATCACAAAGTGCCAGCACCTGGTATTTACCGAAGTAATGCATGGTAAATTGCAGCAACTGATTGCTCCATTTATGAATATGCCTGCACTGCTAGAAGTAGAAGAATTGAGTGAAGCCAAGGCGGAAATACATGAACAGGCATTATACCATGTATCCGACTTCAAAGCCAAGCTCAACCTGTTAAACCAACTGCTTAAAGAAACAGCACCTGCTGATAAAGCGATTGTTTTTGCAAGCACACGCCTGAACGCCGAAAAAGTATATAACCATATTCGTTTAGGCTTGAAGAATGAAGTGGCAATATTAAACCCGATGATGTTTGAATCCAGGGGATTCAGTTCGGTTGAAGATTTTAAAGCACAACAGCAGGTGAGATTTTTGATTGTTGCTGACGAGTTGGGCCATTCATTTGATTCGAGCGGGATCTCCTTATTGGTACATGTTGAGATACCGACAGATACGGATGTTTTTGTTCATAGAATGATAAAAGATGCGGATGAGCCTGCCAAAGTACGATCTATAAGTATGGCAACCGACCTTGAACTGGCATTGATTAAAAAAATTGAACAAACCATCGGTCAAAAGATCAGCCTGAATGAGTTGCCTGAAGGTTTTCAAATCACCACTGTTCAAAAGGATAAAAACGTAATCAAACAGGATAATGCCTCGAAAAATGAAGAGCCTTTGCGTGGTGCGGCTTTTCATGAAAAAAAGGCCGGCAACAAAAAAGATTACAACTACAGCGCCGGCACAAAGGCAAAGATGAATAAAAAGAAAAAACATTAAAAAGAATGAACGATCCATTTGATATCGAAATAAACGGCGTCACCTATTCCATATTCCCTGAGGGTGAAGATATTTACGCCATTTTTAAAGAAGGCGAAGACTATTTACGGATCCAAAAAGATACAGCATCGCACTGGTTAAAACTCAATCCCGAAACAGAAATGCCTTTTTTTGACAATGACGAAGAGGTAAATGTGATTGGCCGTGAAATAGAAGCCTATAAAGAAGAGTAAAAATTTTGTAACAGATTATAAATGTGCCGATAGCTCTTCGGGATTTAATAGCAGAAATGATTAGTTTTATTTTTATAACCCTAGCTCAATCATTTTTCGCTATTAAACTATGACTGCAAACCCGGCCGACGATTTTCAGAAAACACCCACTCGTCTTTATTCATTAGATGCGCTGCGCGGATTCGACATGTTTTGGATCATGGGCGCCGAAGAGATATTCCATGCGCTGGCTGATGCCACCAAATGGGGACCATTTGTGGCTATTTCCAATCAATTAACACACCCCGCATGGAACGGTTTCCATTTATATGATCTGATATTTCCTTTGTTTCTGTTCATGGCGGGCGTATCTACCCCATTCTCTGTAGGCCGCGATCTTGAAAAAGGCAAATCGCGGCGGCAATTACTTTTCAGGGTTATCAAAAGAGGGCTTATCCTTGTATTATTAGGTATCATTTATAATAATGGGCTTAATATTAAACCTATCGCCGAGATACGATTTGCCTCAGTTTTGGGCCGTATAGGTCTGGCTTATATGTTCGCAAATATCATCTACCTGTATTCGGTTGAAAAGTGGCAGATCTTCTGGTTCTGGTTTTTAATCATCGGATATTGGCTCTTACTGAAATTCACTTCTGCTCCCGATTTTCCGGCAGGCGATCTCACCATGCAGGGGAACTTTGCATCCTATATGGACCGGACAATATTACCCGGCCGATTATACTTAAAAATACATGACCCGGAAGGACTGTTCTCGACAATTCCGGCAATCAGCACTGGATTATTGGGTATCCTTACAGGTATCACGCTTAAAAAGACAACTCTTACCCCACAGCAAAAAACGTTGAGGATGGCTGTGATAGGAATCGTTTTCCTGGTACTTGCTCAAATATGGAATCTGGATTTTCCGATCAACAAAAACCTTTGGACAAGCTCCTTTGTACTAAATGTCGGCGGGTTAAGTCTTCTGCTGATGGCGTTGTTTTACTATGTGATCGATGTATTGGGTTATCATAAATGGGCCTTCTTTTTTAAGGTGATCGGCATGAACTCCATCCTGATTTATATTTCAGGAAGATTTATTGATTGGGAATATGCCACCAAAGGCTTTTTTAACTGGCTGCTATATTTCTTCACCGATCCTTACAAGTTGGTAATTGGAGCCATTTGTTTTGTGTTCATAAAGTGGTTGTTTTTATATTTCATGTACAAAAAGAAGGTTTTCTTACGGGTATAATATGCAACGAAGAACATTCATACATTTATCGGCCTATACTGTGCTGGCGCTGACATTGCCTTTCGCCGAGGGTTGTTCCCCGTCACCAGAAAGTATTGCGTCGCGACCTTTTCAGTTCTCAAAAGTGGCAGATAAAAAAACCATTGCCGAAGCAGGGGTCGCGTATCTTCAAAAGTTCCCAAAAGAAAATGATAAAATCGTTCTAAGTAACCTGCTTATTGGTGCTAAAGCATCATTGGACAAGTCGGTTATCGAGAAACAAATGGACGAACATGTTTTGGACGATTTTAAAACCGGCAAAACAGTAACTGTTACGGGCTGGATTCTTTCTGTAACTGAAGCGCGCCAATGCGCATTATATTCCATTTTGAACGCCTAAGGATACTAGCCATGCACGTAGACGCCCGTGAATTACCCAACAACTCATTAATAGAAGGTGACCTATGTATTATTGGCGCCGGTGCAGCTGGTATCAGTATGGCGCTGGAATTCCTAAATACTTCACACAAGGTAATTCTTTTAGAAGGCGGCGGATTTGAATATGAATCACAAATGCAGGACTTGTATAAAGGAAAAACCACCGGTCAGCGTTACTTCCCCTTAGAATCAGCGCGATTGCATTATTTCGGAGGGACAACCGGCCATTGGGCAGGCTTTTGCTCCCCGCTTGATCCGATAGATTTTGAAAAACGGGATTGGGTGCCTTACAGCGGCTGGCCAATTAAACGTTCTGATCTTGACCCCTACTATGCCCGCGCACATAAAAACCTTGATCTTGGTCCTTATGAATACCAGGACAGCTATTGGATAGCGCAAAATCCTAAATTGGATTCACTTCCATTCAATCACGCTGATATTTATAATAAAATGTGGCAGTTTAGTCTGCCTACGCGGTTTGGTGAGAAATACAAGGACACCATCGTTAAGGCGCCGAATATCCATTTGTATACTTATGCAAATGTGACAAACATTGAAGCCAACGAACATGCCTCAACCATACAGCAGTTAACGGTTAAGAATTTTGCAGGCAAAACACATACTGTGAAAGCCAAAAAATTCGTGCTGGCTTGTTGTTCTATCCAAAATGCACGTTTGCTTCTCGCTTCCAATAAACAAGCTAAAAGAGGATTAGGTAATGACAATGATCTGGTTGGGCGTTACTTTATGGAGCATATCGAAATTAAATCGGCTGAATTATGGCTAACCAAACCTGAAGCACTAAAATTATATGCATGGGAATATGGAAAAACCAAAGCCCGGGCCGAATTGGCGATCAGTGCCGAAAAACAGCGTGAACTAAAGATACTGAACGGCACAGCTTCTTTTACCCCATTGGAAGTCGCCCGTAAAGAACCTGCATTTATTGATGTATGGACAGCAGATACTGCGGAGACAAAAAAGAGGATGTCAAAATTCGATGCTGACGAAAAAAAAGAATTGGCAAAAAATCGTCATAATTCGTACCAGCTCTTTACAAGGATTGAACAGGCACCAAACCCCGATAGCCGCATTACACTGGATACTGAGGTAGATGCTTTAGGAATGCCCCGGGCTATGTTGCATTGGGTGCTTACCCCGTTGGAAAAAAGGAGCATCCGTGAAATTTATAGACTGATAGGCACTGAGTTAGGGATAATTGATAGAGGACGTGTGCGATTGATGGAATATCTGCGCGACGAAAACGACAATTCCTGGCCTGAATTTACCGGCGGTGGATGGCACCATATGGGCACCACCCGCATGAGCGACAATCCCAACCAGGGTGTGGTTGATGCCAATTGCAAAGTACACGGCATCAGCAACCTTTTTGTGGCAGGCGCAGCATGTTATCCTACGGCAGGAGCCCCCAATCCTACCCTGACATTAGTCGCCCTTACTATACGGCTAGCGGATCATTTAAAGCAGATAAACGTTTAAGCATCTACTGCGTCATACACGATTACCTTTTCCCAAAGATAGCTGCAGTTTTTGATAAATTCCAGATGAACTGGGTGATTCTGATAAGCTGCTTGTCCTTTTAAGTCACTGAAAAACATTAACTCTGATACCGCCCAGCTTTTATCAACCACATCGCGTTTCTCTGTATCCGCAACAATACCAACCCGTAATTCCCGAACGGTTTCAATTTTAGCCAGTGTCTTTACGCCTGCTACTAGCTTATCACGATCTTCTTTCGAATCAGGGTTTTTAAGCCAGAAGAACACATGGTGAACGATAGGATATTTGTTTTCTGTAACTACCAACGGTATGGCGGAAGCCGTGGCCGTTCCGATGGCTAACGAGGCTGAAGTTGCGATAAATTTTCTTCTGTTTGATTTGTTCATAATTAATTTGGATAATACTTCAATTTTAATAAAAATATATTTGCCTAATTGCATGTACTATACTTCCGGTGATGTTTAGAATTATATAGTATTAAAATAAGCAATGTCCAATTGGGGCTTACAGCTTATTTTCCTGTTATATATTCACTTCAAATAAAGATTTTTATTCTCTGTAAATTAAACTATTAATTGATATTATTATAACTATTAAAACAATATTGCAACATTATCGTTACATAAGCAGCTATTAATTTAACAAACAACATTTACATGAAAAATTACATTTTAATCTTAATTGCCTTTTTTAGTCTTGGTCTCGCATCGTGCAGTAAAGACCACTCATCTGGCGCGACAACTCACGTTACTGTGAATTTAACCGATGCGCCTGGGCTTTATGATGCTGTTTGGCTCAGCATCAAAAGCGTTGTAATCGTAACAGATAAAGGAGAACAAACTCTTACTGTGGGTGGCGGCCCTGTCAATATCTTAAATTTCAGATTAGGAAAAGACACATTATTAGCTGCAAAAGACATACCTGCCGGAACAATTCAGCAAATACGTTTAGTGCTTAATGATTCTGGAAACAAGGTTGTTGTTGGCGGAACAACTTTCGATCTAACTACTCCAAGCGGTCAAACCTCTGGCGTAAAATTGAATGTCCATGATAATTTAATTGCGGGTATAGATTATACCCTGACATTAGATTTTGATGCCGCGCAGTCGATAGTATTAACAGGAAATGGTAAATACATATTAAAACCTGTTATTCGCGCGGTAGCCAATGCTTCCTCAGGAGCACTTAAAGGCATGGTGACCCCGGCCGCATCTTCTCCAAAAGTTTATGCTATTATGGGTACTGACACTGTAGGTACAGTAGCTGACACTACAGGGAAATTCTATTTCCCTGGTCTTCCTGCCGGAACTTATACAGTAAATTTTGTTCCCGTTGCTCCTTACGTTAAAAAGAGCGTAAGCAATGTTATAGTTACCAACGGCAGCGTAGACGATATGGGAACAATAACCATAACACAATAAAAGCTAACTATCAGGTTTATAAAACCAACAAACGATTACAACGAATTAAAAAGGCTCAGATCGAAAAATTTGAGCCTTTTATATGTTTGTTAAACCAGTTTTTGTTTATCAGTACCGACTATTGCCTGACTGCCCATGCCAACCCATCAGGGCCGCCACCCACGTCGATATGTCCAACTACCTCCAGCTTCTTCAAATCAATAACTGCCACATAATTATCACCTGTACAACCAATAAACGCACGTGAACCATCGGGATCCATCAAGATACCTGCTGCGCCATGGCCGATATTTACTTTCTTCATTCTCTTGCGTGATGCTGCGTCGTATACCACGATATCACCATTTCTAAGGCTTGAAATCAGTACCATCTTACCATCCGGTGTAAATTGCAGACGGTTTGCTCCTAAAACTTTTGCATCAATCTTATCGACCACTTTTTTAGTGGTAAGATCAATTACAGCTATCGTCCCATCGTCAGCGGCTGCAGCCCATAATTGTTTGCCATCAGGCGATACATCGAAGCCTTCTGAACCTCTGGATACAGGAATAACTGTTTGTACCCAATCCTTATGCTGCTGTGGTCTGAATCCCGGCGGAGGCGAACCAGCAGGCGGCGCTGCTCCGTCGGGTGGATTTCCTCCCGGTGGCGGACCTCCAAATTGCATCAGTGTATCCACCAATATACTTACCGTTCCCGAACTCACGTTGGTAGTATATACCTTATTGGCGTCGGGAGTTACATAGATCATATGTGTCCTGTCCTGCCCGGTTCCCATCGCCCAATCGAATTGTTTGGTTATCGGGTCAAACCGGGCAACCGCTTTAGAGCCTTCGGCTGTAAACCATACCTTTCCGGCTACAAACGTGATGCCATGCGGACCGAAAAATGGCTTAGTATCAATACTTGGCGATGCTTTTTGATTAACCAGGTCGATAACATTTATCTCGTGTAGTGAACCGCCTCCATAAATTGAGACGTAAGCTGTCTTGCCATCTGATGATGCAATAACTTCATGCGGATCAGTCCCAACGGGTACCTTTGCCAACACTTTTAAAGTCGTTGGATCAACAATAGCCAATGTGTGATTAGTCTTAGATAGTGCCAGCAATGCATTTTTCGGTGTCGGTTGCGCTAAACCTCCAATTGCTAAAAAACTCGATGCTGCAGTGACAAGTCCAAATAAAAAAAATCTTCTAGTTTTCATGATTTAGGAGGGTTAAGAATGGCTGATAATCTTACTTACAAATTTGTGAAATATTAAAATGTTTGCGTAAACCTATTTTATTCAGGCATTTACCATATTTTCAGGTCACTAATTTAATGAGACGAATAAAAGACATATCAGTAAAGTAGTAAAACGAAATAGACCGGCGGATATAATCAATCGACAGAAAGTGATTATTCGCACAAACGCGATTTAAAGTATTAGCTCCACGTAAAGCAAAGTACAGTTATAAAATATCACCTAAAAACCTCTGGACGGCGTGTTTGTTATCTTAAGATAAATCCATTGAGTGCATAAGGACATATTGACTATGGGACTGGAAAGATTTAAAAAAGCACAAGAAAACGATTATGACGTCGCGCTCAGCGAAATAAAAAGCGGTCATAAACGCAGTCATTGGATGTGGTATATTTTCCCCCAGATTGCAGGTTTGGGGATGACGGAGACTTCAAGATATTATGCAATAAAAGACATAAGGGAAGCCACTAATTACTTATTGGATACCGAACTTGGGCTACGGCTAATAACCATCAGCCGTGCTTTACTCGAGTTGGAAACAAATGATCCACATGCCGTCTTCGGAAGCCCTGACGATCTCAAACTAAAATCCTCCATGACCCTATTTGATGCAGTTCCGGCTACTTTTCCGGTTTTCGAGCAGGTCCTAGATAAATTCTTTAGAGGCGAAAGAGACCGCCGAACGGTAGAGTTGTTGAAAACTAGCCGCACATAATGGCAGTTCCCTTTCGGCTCAGTTAACTATGGTCAAAGCAAAACAGTGTGTAATAATTTAATCAAACGAAGATAGCCTTTGAATTAAAGACTATCTTCCACTTATAATGTCTTTATTTCAACTTAGCTTATTGAGTAGCGTTTATGGTGACAACAACGCTGGGGCGTCCAGCATCCACTTTAGGGTTGAAGCCTACTTTCATTAAATAATCCCCCGAGTACACTTGTTGAGAATTAGTATTAGATGATGTTCCCGGATAAAGGTTTACCTCTGTTAATTTGTACCGTCTGGCCGGATCAAGCCCTTTGAGCCGGACAGGGCCTTTGGTTCCCTGGTCATAACGATAGTTAACCAGATAATTGAAAATAACAGCGGCGCTCTTCGCAGAATCGACATACATAATGGATGCCACGTTGCTCTCCCGTGGGTTTGAAAGCCGGTATTGCTGTCCATGCCATATCATTGGTTTTAGGTTGTCGTATGTTTTTACAGCATTTCTGCAAAATTCCAAGTCCTTAGGATTCAGTTTATCTACAACGATGTCAAAACCCAGCTTTCCCATCATAGCGACGTCGACACGAAACTTTAATGGCTCTTTTCCCCAGTCTGTTACATGGTTTGAGCTGGCAATCGCCGGATAGAAATAAGAATATTCCCATTGGATGAAAATGCGTTCAATGGGATC
>Ga0207647_10000094_pt1 | contig 68043 bp, 63 predicted proteins | sample KBSCornC2_FD_184295 | JGI IMG/M metagenome (GOLD analysis project Ga0207647, IMG submission 184295) | Corn rhizosphere microbial communities from Kellogg Biological Station, Michigan, USA - C2 (SPAdes) (version 2) | ecosystem: Host-associated > Plants > Roots > Rhizosphere ...
AGCGCTGAATCAATGGTCCCTGCACTGACATCATTTACAATACTTGCTCCTGCGCTTACAGCTTCGCTTGCAACTTTTGAATAAAAGGTATCGATAGAAATAATTGTTTGGGGAAATTTTTTGTGAATCGCTTCGATTGCCGGAAGCACTCTTTTTAATTCTTCATCGATTGAAATTTGAGTGCTTTTTGGTCGTGTACTTTGGCCGCCAATGTCAAGAATGGTTGCGCCTTCCTCAATCATTTTATCTGCACGAAACAAAACATCATCCAATTCATTTGTTCTGCTTCCCCTGTAAAAAGAATCAGGAGTGACATTGATAATTCCCATCACAATAGGATGATCAATAACCAAAAGCCTGCCTTTACAATTTAGTGTGAACATAGAATCCAGAATAAGTCAATTAAATCAAATTACATTTCCTGTGCTGTTATTAATAATTCGTTTTATTCATGCAAATTTGTGTAATTCGTGTTCAAATTTCGTGTAATTCGTGTTTTAAATTCGTTTAATAAAAAAGCATGGCCAATACAGATCAGCAATATGATTTAATTATCGGTGAGTGTGAAGATATTTTTTTAAAGAAGACAAAAGACTATGGAACAGCATGGCGAGTACTGAGAGCAATCTCCATCATCGACCAGGTTTATATCAAAGCACAACGCATCCGAACCATACAGGAAAAAGGAGAGCAGCGTGTTGGTAAGATAGGAGATGATATTCGAAGCGAGTTTATTGGTATTATTAATTATTCCATCATTGGATTGACACAATTGGAATTGACAGAAAGCGATCCTGAAGAATTAAATGTTGAAGAAACAAAAGTTCTGTATCACAAATATTTTATTGGCGCTAAGACCTTAATGCAAAGTAAAAATCATGATTACGGCGAAGCATGGCGAAATATGTCGCAGGAAAGTTTTGTGGATTTGATTTTGATGAAGCTGCAACGCATGCGCCAGATCGTTTCCAATAAAGGACTAACGATCGCCAGCGAAGGCCTCGATGCCAATTTTTATGACATGATCAACTATGCCGTTTTTGCTTTGATATTAATGGACGAACAAAAACATTCATGAAAATAACAGTCCGCATCATACAAGTTTTAGTTGGCGTTCTTTTTATTTTTTCCGGGCTGATAAAGGCCATTGATCCTTTAGGACTTGCTTACAAAATGGAAGAGTTCTTTCAACTATGGAATACAAGTTTGGCTGAAGGACATCTTTTTGCAAAATCTGCTTTGATTGCGTTTTTAAGCTTCTGGAATGAACACAGCCTTTTTTTAGCGCTGTTCATGATCAGTTTGGAAATTGCCACCGGAGTCGCTTTGCTCCTTGGCTGGATGAAGCGCTTTGTTCTGACCATGCTTTTAATCCTCATTGTCTTTTTTGCTTTCCTTACGGGCTATGCCTATTTATCTGGAAAGTTTACCAACTGCGGATGCTTTGGCGATTGTTTGCCAATTACTCCATTAACATCTTTCACAAAAGATATCGTGTTATTGGTGATGATTTTGTTTTTGATCATTGGCAAGCGGTATATTCTTTCCGTTTCGTCAAGAACATTCAGATCAACTGTTGTAGTTGTTTGTTTGTTGTTAAGTATTTTTCTGCAATGGTATGTTTTAAATTACCTGCCACTTATTGATTGTTTGCCAATGAAAAAGGGAAACAATATTTCTGAGCAAATGAAGCCACCTAAGAATGCAATTCCTTCTGTGTATGAAACAAGACTGGTTTATCAAAACACAAAAACAGGAGCGTTGAAGGATATGAGCCAGGAGGAATACAACAACAGTAAGATTTGGGAAGACAGTGCGTGGAAATGGAAGGAAACAAAAACAAAATTGATTCGACAGGGAACTGACGCTCCAAAGCTTACAAATTTTTCTTTGACAACCCTAAGCGGAACAGACACAACTGAAGCAATTTTAAGCGACAGTAATTACCTCGTTTTGTATTATGTAAATCTTCCTTCAAAAAATTCAAAATTGATTGATGAGGATTTTTTGAAAGCAGTAAACAACAAAGGCATTCAAAACTTTTTTGTAACTACGAGTCGTGAAAGTTTTGATTCTTCAAAACAGAATTCTGTTTTTACATGCGACGGAACAGTGTTCAGAATTGCAGCTAGAGTGAATCCAACCATTTATTTGTTGAAACATGGAACCATCATCAACAAATGGCCATTGAAGAAAATTGATGAAGCCACAAAATTTATTAACGAAGTAAAAAAATAAGCTTGTGCTGAAGTTTGTTTTAAAAAAATTATTCTATGGCTTGTTGGTTTTAATAGGAGTGGTGGTACTTGTGTTTGTCTTATTCCAGGGCTTTGGCGACCCTGCAAGGTTGGTAATGGGGCAGACAGGGGATTCGACAACGCAGGCCAACATCCGCAAAGAATTGTATTTAGATCAACCGAAATGGAAACAATTTATTTTTTACCTCAATGATGTTTCACCAATTGCAATTCATTCAAAAGAAGAAATTCAGAAAAAAGAACTCAAAGGATTTTTTTTCGGAGGCGAAAATAAATTAGCATTTAAACTTCCTTATCTCCGCAAATCCTATCAAACAAAAAAATCGGTAAGTTCTATTTTGATGGAAGCATTGCCGGGAACCTTATTGCTTGCCGTTGCAGCTATGTTCATTGCCATCCTCATCGGAATTCCATTGGGTGTTATTGCCGCTGTAAAACAAAATACATGGGTGGACACCACAGCAGTTTTTTCAAGCATCATTGGAATATCGGCTCCATCGTTTTTTATGGGAATTATCATCGCTTATGTTTTTGGATTTGTTTTGAGCAACTACACCGGTTTGCATATCACCGGCAGCTGGTTTGATATTGATGAACACGGAGTGAAACGACTAACGCTTCAAAATTTAATTCTCCCTGCAATCACTTTAGGCATCCGTCCATTAGCCATCATTACACAGCTCACACGCAGTTCGATGCTGGATGTACTCGACCAGGATTACATACGCACTGCTTATGCAAAAGGATTAAGCAAACGGACTGTTGTTTGGAAACATGCTCTGCAAAATGCATTGAATCCTGTTATTACCGCAATTACGGGCTGGTTTGCCGAGTTGCTTGCCGGCGCATTCTTTACTGAATACATTTTTGGCTGGAAAGGAATAGGAAAAGTAACCGTGGATGCATTGGAAAAGTTAGACTTTCCTGTAGTGATGGGGTCGGTTTTAATTACTGCGACTTTTTTCATTCTCATCAATATACTTGCCGATGTTCTCTATGGCATCGTAGATCCTCGTATTCGAATTCAATAAAAAATTGAGCTTAAAGTTTTTTTGAATAAGCCCTTTAAAAAATGTAATTTTAGAATACAAGCCACCGCCACATTAACGATGAATTGCTAAACCTTTAAAAAACCATTCTTATGGAAAGAATCGCTGATGTATTGGACCGTAAGTATCCTCAATTTAACACGGTGGTCCCAGACTGTCTTGTTAGCGATGCATTGTATCAAATGTGTTGCGAGAATGTAAACTTTCTCATTGTACTTGAGGATGACAAATTCCAGGGAATTATTACCGATCACGACATTGCAGGCAGAATGCTGTTCGAGAATCGACCAATGAACAGAATTGAAGTCAAAGAATTCATGTGTAAAACCTTGCCGGTTACAACACCTGAAACGTCTTTAAATCAATGCATGCAATTAATGGAAAGGTATAATGTTCGCCACCTGGCAATTTTTGACCGTTTCACATTCAAGGGAGTAATTTCTTCCGACGATTTGATGCACGAAGCATTGACAAATCACACACAGGAACAGGAATACGTTCGCCAGGGATATCCATGGAATTATTGAATCACAACGTCGTCAATTAATTTCTCACCTAAAGCTTCGTTGACACGAAGCTTTATTTTTTCCTTTTGATAAATAAGTTCTTGCTTCAGCGGAGCAACTTTAGTAGAAATAAAAAGTGTGCGGTTGATGACCTTCAAATTATCAGTATAATTAGCAATGGTTTTGCCCATTATTTTTTCCCACAGGTCTTTAATCTGCATGGCTTGTATATCGCCTTTAATGCGGCTCTGATTGAGAAACTGTTTAATAGCATCACCCATCTTGTACTGACCCATAAAGGCGAAGATAGTTTTTTTAAAAGGGAAGAACGATCCCGTTTACAAGATGCGTACGCACATTTTTATGAACAAGGCCGTATTGTTACTATGAAACCTTTCCTGCCCTGTTTACAGAGAACTGGTTTCAATGCACTCATCACCGCTTTGTAATTCTATTGGGCATAAATCAAATCTGAGTCCCTGAGATTTCTTTTCTCATTTGTTTTGCAGTTTTTGTGCTGCCGTCATGACTCCAGCCCGGAGGTCGGATAAAATAATTGATTGCGTTTTTGACAGAGCCCGAACGCATGGCTGTATCAAACAGTTCGCGCCATGTTTTTAATGCAACAACAACGGGATTAAATGACTGAATGTTTTTTGTAAGTCCGTAGGTTGGTCTTTCTTCTTCCGGTTGAAAAGTTCCAAATAGTCTATCCCAAATAATTAAAATGCCTGCATGATTTCGGTCCAGATATTTTACATCGCTTCCATGATGCACACGGTGATGCGAAGGCGTGTTGAAAATAAACTCCAATGGTTTTGGAAGTTGATCAACCGTTTCGGTGTGAATCCAAAATTGATAAATCAAACTGATTTGCTGCATGAACAGGATCCATATGGGATGAAAGCCAACCAATGGCATCCATGCCCAAAATAAAAATGAGCCCGTTAAATTTCCTGTCCACGTTTGTCGCAACGCAGCGGCCAGATTGTAATGTTGAGATGAGTGGTGAACAACATGCGAAGCCCAAAACCAATTTATACTGTGTGCTGTTCTATGAAACCAGTAATACGAAAAATCGTCAGCAAAAAAAATCAAAACCCAATACCACCATTTTGAATCATTCAAACTGAACAAACGGAATTGATAAATAAAAACAAACAGGCCGAAGATCATCGCCTTTGTCACAAAGCCAACCAGCACATTGCCAATTCCCAGGCCAAGACTTGTCCAGGTATCTTTTGTTTCATAAAAATCTTTGTTTTCCTTATAAGAAAACCATGCTTCCAGTGAAAGCAATACAATAAAACCCGGGATGGCGTAATATAGCAGGGCAGGAGGCATAAGTAAATTTAAGAAAAGCTATCTCAACTAAAAGTGAAGAAAAACTGATGAGCGGAAACACTGTTGCTTATGCTTTGGGATTAAGGGCTTGCTGTTGAATTTTTTCCTTGCAAAAAGCGTTCATCTTTGCAACTTCCAAAGTTGAAAGATCCTGCGTTACCTGGAACTGGATGTATTTTTCTTTGATGTGGAACAGGGTCACAAAGTCTTCCCGAACGATCACTTCAGAAAGTTCCTCCCATTTTACCAATGTGTCTTTGTAATAACCGGGAACGCTGACGCCGTTTTCGTCCAATGTGAGGTCCGCTTCCTTAAAAATTCTTCTTTCAGAGAATAAAAGAATGAAGCACAGCAAAGCAAAAATAAAAACGGATAAATAAGCGGAGCTTGTTCCTGCGTTAATCATCAAAATGCCTAAAAACACAAAGCAAATAAATTGCACCAGTCGCAAGCGGAAATTGTATTTGGCTAACAGGTCAATTTTTCTTCGGAAAAAACCGTAGAATAATGAAAAGCTTGCAACAAGCAAAACAAAAGCTACAGGCCAAAAATTTTTATAGTTGGTGATATGATAATAGTTCGATGCATGAAAGATCATGAAGAAACCAATAAGAACATGCAGTAATCCTGCACTTCTCCTTCGGCTTTCTATTCCATCAATTTTTACTGCTATCGTATACATTTTAGGAATTACTTGCAATCATCAGGTTGCAGAGTTTAAATAAAACGCGGGCTCCGACATTTGCATCCCATCCGTTTTCGCTTGTGCTTACTTCACTTAGATCAAACCCGATTATTTTTTTCCCTGAGTCAATTATTTTTTTGAAAAGATAAAATACCTGCTCTGTTTCAAACCCACCTTGTACCGGCGTTCCGGTGTTTGGACAAAGCTTCGGATCCAATCCATCAATATCAAAGCTGATGTAGACTTTATCAGGCAGTTGGTTTACAAGCTCCTCACAAATTTGTTTAAAACTCTCTCCATCATACTGACGTTCGCAAATCTCCTGGAAAAAATAGGTTCTTACCCGTCCGGTGTTTTGTTGAATGAATTGATGTTCGCCTTCCGAATAATCCCGGACGCCTGCCTGCACCAATTTTTTTAATTGAGGAATTTCTTTCAAAGCATTATACATGATACTTGCATGCGAATAGACAAAACCTTCGTACGCTTCCCGTAAATCGCAGTGAGCATCAATTTGAAGAATACCGAAGTCCCCGTGCTTTTCTCCAAGCGCCTTCATAAAGCCAAGAGGCGTGCTGTGATCTCCGCCCAACAGGCCAACGAGCTTGTTTTTATCGAGTAAAGACCTGGTTTGCTGATAAACCCAGTTATTCAAAAAATAACCCCCTTCATTTACTTCCTTCATGGTTTTGCACATGAACTGGTTATTCTTAACTTCATCACCCTTTGAGATATAATCAATGTAGAGTTCGGCCTCTTTTCGGAGATAATCACTCTTCAGCAAAATTTTGCGGTCAGCTTCCTTCAGAAAAAATCCCTGTTGCCACCCTTGAGGAACTTCAGGATCAAAAAGATCAACCTGGAGGCTTGCCCTCATTATCTGTTCTGCTGAACGTGCCGTCCCGGAACCGAAACTCACAGTAACTTCCCATGGGATGGGGAGTATTACCAGCTTTGCATCATCTTCGGAAAAGGGCAAACCAAAAACGTTGTTATTAGGATTACCTGCACCATTCGGATCAAACTTAGATAGATCAACCATTGCCAAATTTTAGAGCGGTGCAAGATACAGAGGTTTTCCATTTATGCAGAAAGTTTAAGGTTTTTCTTATTTCTGACAGCCTCTCCTTATCGATTTGTGAAAACTCTTTAACATGATGAAAATCACGGGTGATAAAATCACGCAAGAACATTTTTGCTCTACCTTTGCCTCGCCATCATCAAAAGCTGATTAAACCAACGATCAGAACAATTTCAAAAATGGCACAAACTGTCCATCGATGAAAAAGACACACATCATTTTATTGATCCTCGTTATGGCCGGAATCGTCGGCATGTCTTTCTTTATTAAAGATCTTACTACAGAAGAAACATTTTCCACCGCGCAAAAAAAGACCGGAAAATTTGTGGTAATCAAAGCCAAACTAGACAAAGCAACTCCAATTGAATACGATGCTGTAAAAAATCCAAACCTTACTGTTTTTTATGCAGTGGATAATTCGGGTCAGCGTCGCAAGGTTGTTTATAACAATGCCAAACTAACGGATATGGAAAGATCGGAAAGCCTGGCTTTGAATGGAGTAATGCGTGGTGACTATTTCGAATGCAAAACCATTCAAACAAAATGCCCTTCGAAGTACAAAGACGATCCGAAGGCAGCTCAAAAAAATTTACCAACCGCCTCAAACGCAAAATAATTAGCTGATGGGTTTTATCGGAGAGCATTTATTGCCGGGGAAGCTTGGACATTTCTTTTTACTTCTTTCACTTGTTTGTTCTGTTGGCGCCACTGTTTGCTATTTTTTAAGTGTGCAAACCACACGCAAAATGGGTTCTGAGCCCTGGCAGAATTTGGCCCTTACTTCTACAGATGTTCAATGGAAAAAACTGGCCAGAATTTTTTTCTTCACTGAAATTATTTCGGTTGTTGCGGTTTTCGTTTTTCTGTTCTATATCATCAGCCATCACCTTTTCGAATATAAATATGCATGGCAGCACAGCAGTAAATCCCTGGAAGCCAGGTACCTGCTGAGTTGTTTTTGGGAAGGTCAGGAAGGAAGCTTTATGCTATGGAGCATCTGGCATTGTGTGCTCGGCGGCATTTTTATCTGGAAAGAAAAAGAGTGGGAAGCACCTGTAATGACCGTTGTTGCTTTTGCACAGATTCTTTTAGCAACGATGTTGCTGGGCATTCATCTTGGCGATTGGAAGATTGGATCGAATCCTTTTGTTTTAATGCGCAACAGCGGGTTACTTGACGCAGCTCCGATTTTTCACAATGCCGATGGAACCCTCCGCGCCGATTACCTGGAATCCCTGAAAGATGGAAATGATTTGAATCCGCTCCTTCAAAACTACTGGATGACTATTCATCCGCCGGTTTTGTTTTTGGGTTTTGCTTCGACCATCATTCCGTTTGCATTTGCCATTGCAGGGTTATGGCAAAAACGTTTTACGGAATGGACAAAAGCAGCCTTGCCATGGGCTTTGTTTTCTGCAGGCGTTTTAGGCCTCGGAATCATGATGGGTGCAGCCTGGGCTTATGAATCATTAAACTTTGGTGGCTACTGGGCGTGGGACCCTGTTGAAAATGCATCTCTGGTCCCGTGGCTCGTGTTGGTTGCGGGAGTGCATACGCTGGTGATTTTCCGTCACACGGGAAACGCATTGCGAACAACTTATTTATTTTTCATTCTTGCCTTTGTATTGGTTCTGTATTCAACTTATTTAACAAGGAGCGGTGAGTTGCAGGATACATCGGTACATGCATTTACCGGGGAAGGAATCACTGTTTGGCATCTGCGCGTCTTACTGTTCATCTTCATGCTCCCGGCAATTATTTTATTCATCGTTCGGTATAAACAAATTCCTTTTGTTGCTAAAGAAGAAGAAACATCATCACGTGAGTTTTGGATGTTTGTAGGTTCGTTGGTTTTGTTTTTAGCTGCACTTATTATTATTGGAATGACTTCCATTCCGGTTGTCAACAGGATCATTGCTTTCTTCAGCGGAAAAGAAAAACTGTTCCAGCCATTGGCGGTTGGCGACAATGTTGCTTATGCATACAACCGGATCCAGATTTTTGTTGCCATTATTTTAGGAACGTTTACCGGGTTTGGAATGTATTTGAAATACAAATCCACCGGCAAGGTGTTTTTGAAAAAGTTGATTGTGCCCACCATTGCAGGTTTGGTTGTTGCTGCAATTATTCTTGCATTCGGCAATATCAATTACAATGAAAATGGCTTCGGATACATGGCTGCCGTTTGGGTGGCAGTTGTTGCTGCAACCTATTCTTTAATAGCAAACGGTGCTTACATTTTCAGTGGACAAAAAGGAAAATTAAAAAAAGCCGGTGGCACCATTGCACACTTTGGCTTTGCTACTTTGCTGTTGGGAATTTTGGTTTCTTCTTCCAAAAAAGAAGTACTCTCTTACAATACCAGCGGCATCTTTATGCCATTGGATGAAAAAAATAAAGTTGTTGGAAACCTGGGTGAAAATCTTACGCTGATCAAAGGAATGCAAATGGACATGGGTAAGTATTGGGTTACATATGACAGGGATTCTCTTGACGTTTCGAAAGGCGATAAATGGTTTTACTACTTAAACTTTAAAAGAAAAGATGGTAAAGATGAATTTCAATTGAAGCCAAACGCTTTTGTGAATCATAAGGGAGACATGGGCTTATCCGCCAATCCTGACGCAAAGCATTATCTGACTTACGATATTTTCACTTACATCACTTCACTGCCAACGAAGAACAGTACCGAAGACACTGCGACCTTTAAAGAAAGAACTGCAGCAGTTGGCGATACAATTTTTTATTCAAAAGGATTTATGACGCTGGACAATGTTGTTGTAAACCCGCAAAACACGAAATACAATTTTACTGCGGCCGATACTGCCCTGATGGCTTATATAACTGTTCATTCCAAAGAAGGGCCGACCTACCAGTCACGTCCAGTTTTACAAGTCAAAAATAACCAGTCGCAATTTTTTGTTGATAGTGTCTTTTCACAAAACCTTGCTATTGCTTTCACCGGTTTCGAGGATAAAAAAATCAAGCTCCAGGTAAAGGAATCGAACAGTATTCTTGATTTCATCACAGTGAAAGCCTATAAATTTCCATTTATCAATTTGGTTTGGTTGGGAACTATTATCATGGTGCTTGGATTTTTTATCAGCTCTGTTCATCGCAGGGAAAGAAAAAAGATGGAAAGTACCAGGCCTGGCGCCAAACCACAGGTTGTAAGCCGCAAGGTGCAGGTCTGATCTGATTTAAAGCGGCAGCCCCAAAACAGATATTCTAACAAATCTTAAACTTTAAAGGCCTAAACTTTAAGCCTTCTTAAACAGCGTTTTTAATAATTTGCTTGTCTGTTCTAAAGGCAGTTTTTGATTTGTATTTTTAATTATGCTCCGCTTTTCCGCTGTCATATTTGTTTCGATTTTCCTTTTGGGCTTCACCTGCAAGAGCGTTGGGCAAAACAATATTCTCCCAGGCAACCAGTCGCCAAAATACGGGGCCAATGATACCATAAGAGTAACGGCGATTTATTACGACAATGAATGGATGCCCTATGGCGAAATGCCAATGGTTTACATTTCCAATATGTCGCCGGATAAACTTGCAAAGTGGATGGAGGAATACAACCGTCTTCGCAATGCTGTCTATGTAACTTATCCTTACGCAAGAACTGCGGGTTATGTAATCAATGATGTGACTGCGCATTTACAGGGTGTATCGTCAAGTCGTGAAAGAAAAAAATACATTAAGTCCAGAGAAGCAGAACTCAAAAAAGAATTTGCTGATCCGCTTTCCAATTTATCTGTGTACCAGGGAAAAGTTTTAATGAAACTCATCAACCGGCAAACGGGGAATAATTGTTACGACATCATAAAAGATTACCGGGGTGGCTTCAGTGCCAGAATGTATCAAACGGTCGCTTTCTTTTTTGGAAGCAGTTTGAAACAGGATTACGATGTTGCCAATGATAAAACCGATAAACAAATTGAAGCCATTGTAAAAGAAATTGATGGTACCTGGTATAACAATCCTTACAAGCCTGGAATTGCTCCGCAGAAGTAAATTTTTGTTCTGTGTTTATTTTAAAATTCAGTCGCAGTAAGATTAATTAGTCAGGTGCTCAGCAGATTTGCCCAAGCTGCGGCGAGTGAACAACAGAAGTTTAATAGAAGTAATGCAGTTGGGTCCAATAAACTTACCCGGTAAATTCAAGCAATCTAGTCTCGATATTCATTCTCATTTCTCATTATCTTTCCATAATGAAATTGGATTTATTGGCATTTGGCTCTCACCCCGATGATGTGGAATTAGGATGCTCAGGAACGTTGATCAACGAAGTAAAACGAGGAAAAAAAGTTGGTGTTATTGATCTTACGCAGGGAGAATTGGGTACAAGAGGAACCGTTGAAACCCGCTACCAGGAAGCCGCTGATGCAGCAAAAATTATGGGCATCGCGGTTCGTGAAAATTTAAAAATGCGTGATGGATTTTTTACCAACAATGAAGAACACCAGATGCAGGTAGTAAAAGTGTTACGCAGGTATCGTCCTGAAATTGTTATTGCAAATATTCTGGAAGACCGTCATCCCGATCATGGGAAAGGCGGATGGCTTTTGTATGATGCGTGTTTTCTTTCAGGCTTGCGGCAAATAAAAACCATTGATGACAATGGACAGGAGCAGGAAAAATGGAGGCCAAAATTGTTGTTGCACTACATACAGGACCGTTTTCACGAACCCGATATCATTGTTGACATCAGTGATGTATGGGAGCAAAGAATGCAAGCCATTCGTGCATTTAAAACACAGTTTCACGATCCCAATAGTACTGAGCCGCAGAGCTATCTTTCCAATCCCGAATTTTTGCAGGCTTTAGAGGCAAGAGCAAGGTTGCTTGGAAAAAGAATAGGGGTGAAGTACGGTGAAGGTTTTCTTTCAAAGAAAAATATTGGCATTAAAGATCTGGATTGCTTGGTATTGAATGAAACCTGATCTTGAGCCATTAATGGTGAAACCCCGTTTTTTAGAAACATTTAAAAAAAGGTTTCGTAATGGGATGTTGAAACAAAGCAGTGCTTCCTTTGCCTATCGCTTATTGTCGATTGCCTATTGAAATATGAGTAGCAAAATATTTTCAGCGGAAGACATCATGCAAAAAGTTGCAAAAGGAAAGGCAATGACCTTGCTGATTCTTTTTGCAGGCGATCCTGTGCCTGACGATGATAATGTAGTCAATCAAATGCAACTGGGACATTTGGCTCATTTGTTTTCAATGGAAGAAGAAGAGAAATGTTGTCTGTATGGTCCTATCAGCAATCACGAAGAGCTTCACGGCATTATCATTTTCAATACGACCAACAAGGATGATATTCATAAATGGATGCAGGATGATCCATACATCAAAGCAGGACATCTGAAATATGAATTGTATGACTGGTTTACAATTCCGGGGCAAAGAGTTCCGGAGTGATTATTTTTTTCTTCTGTAATGAATGAGCCAGTTTTGTTTCCAGGTTGATCCCCCATCGGTTGAAGCCTCCCAACTCCACTCAAATGAATCAGGCTTAATGTTGTAATACACCATCCGGTTGATCATTTTTCCTGTCGAACTAAGCGAAGCAGGAACGTTTCTTTCAGCAGTTTTTAATATTAAGGAATCACCGACCATATTTCCTGACAGTGCAACGTATCCGCCCTGGTTATCAATCCAGGTTTGCCGCCATTGTTTGTAATTATTATCAAACACACTCCAGCTTTGTCCGAGGTAATTTGCTTTGGAACTGGAAAAATTTTCATGCACCGTGCAATTGCCAAATAGTTTTTCTACATGGTTTGTTCCATGCAAACTATCACTCCATGTAAGATCCCAATCACCGATCCAAAAATCAAATTGCGATGCCTGCGGAGATGAACATGGCGGCTGATTGTTATTTTGTGCAAACAATCCAATTTTAAACATTGTAAAAAGGAAGAAGAAATAAAATCTCATAAAGCAAAATTTAAGCTCTATGAATTTAGTTCTAACAACAAAAAAGAAATGAAAGATTTACACCAGCGGTTATAATGTCTTTTGCATTTTGTGATGGCCGATGCCAACTTCGAAAAATTCTTTTCCATCAATTTGGTAACCACATCTTTTGTAAAATTCAATGACCGGGTTTCTTGCATGCATCATCAAAACTGAAAAGCCTTTTTCCCTTGTCACCTGTTCTGCAAATTCAATAATGGCTGCACCAATTCTTCTTCCGCGATAATCACTTCTCACTGCCATCTGGCGCAATTGCATCTCGCCGTTGTTTTTGGGGGTAAGCACGCAACAACCGATCATCTCACCATTTTCAAAAGCACCAATTAAGACGTCCACTTTTTCGCCTTCGCGATTAATATAGCTTTCAGGAACCCCGATTGGCTGTAACAACTGGCTGATGCGAAGCCGGACCATTTCTTCATACTCCTTACTGTTGTGTTCAAGCGTTTTTATTTCCATTGCACCAAAGTTATTGTCGAATAAATTCCTAACTTGAAAATTCATTCGAAACCAAAAAAAATTCCATGGGTTCAGTTACTGCCTTCGAAGGAACAATTCCTGTCAATTACGATAAATATCTTGGTCCTATTTTGTTTGAACCTTATGCCCTTGATATTATAAATCGCTTAAAAAACGATGAGATTGAAAACCTGCTAGAACTTGCATGTGGCACCGGCCGGCTAACACGCCATCTTGTAGGAAGGATTCCGGCAAACGGCAGGTTGGTCGCCACGGATTTAAACCAGGCTATGATTGACATTGCAAAAACAAAAGTGCAGGATGAAAAAATAGAATGGAAGGTTGTCAATGCACAAGACCTTCCATTTGCTGATGCCCAATTCGATCACATCATTTGTCAGTTTGGTGTGATGTTTTTTCCCGACAAGCAAAAAAGTTTCGAAGAAGCCCTGAGGGTCTTGCGGCCGGGCGGCAAATACATTTTGAACTCTTGGGAGAGTGTAGAAAAAAATCCAAGGATAGACACGATATGGCAAACGGTTTTAGAAGTTTTCCCAAATGATCCTCCAGAATTTTTAAAGAAAGGTCCTTATGCATTTAATGATCAAGCCGGGATTGAAAAACTTCTGCGAAACGCAGGTTTCAAAAATATTAAGATCGATACAGTTGCCACAACACCGCAGTATAATGGTCCGGATGATTTAATAAACGGGTTTGTTGAGGGCACGACTTTGTATAACTACCTTAAAGAGAAAAGTGCTGAGAGCCGGCAACAATTGAAAACATTACTAAAGCAACGCCTGGCAAAGCAAGATGAAGTTTTGGGCAATACGGTTCCTTCACTTGCATTGGTCATAGAAGCCACAAAATAATTTGTACGATAGTCGCAGCAAAGAACAAATGGTCTCACTTCAATCAATACTCGACAACGACTTTTACAAACTCACTATGCAGCAGTGCGTCGTGAAACTGTTTCCGAGAGCTAAAGCTAAATATCAATTCATCAACAGAGGACATCATCAATTTCCAAAAGGATTTGCCGAACAATTAAGAAGTTCAGTGGATGCAATGGCGGGGCTAAAACTGGCAAAGGAAGAAAAGCAATGGCTTGCTGTTGCCTGTCCTTATCTCGATCCTGTTTATCTGGATTTTCTTGAAGGTTATTCCTACAACCCGCAAGAAGTAACCATTAAGCAGACCGATGAAGGTGTAGAAGTTTTTATTGAAGGATATTGGTACCGAACAATTCTTTGGGAAGTGCCTTTGCTGTGTTTGATCTCTGAAAATTTTTATGCGCTGCAAAATCTGCAAAGAGAAACCGACGATGAAATCATTCAAAAAACAAAAAGGAAAATTGAATCTTATGCCGATTTGGATGTAACGATTGCTGAATTTGGAACAAGGAGAAGACATTCATTTCATGTGCACCAATTGGTGGTGGAAACGCTAAAGAAATTCGGGAAAACATTTGTTGGTACAAGCAACGTTCATCTGGCAAGAATCAATCAGACAAAACCTATTGGCACGCATGCACACGAATGGTTTATGTTTCATGCGGCGAAGTATGGATTTAAAATGGCCAATCAATTGGCGCTCGAGCATTGGATCGATGTCTATCGCGGCGATTTGGGAATTGCATTGTCAGACACATTTACAACAGATGAATTTTATGAAGTGTTTGATAAAAAATTTGCAAAGCTGTTCGATGGTGTCCGTCATGACAGCGGTGACCCGGTTGAATTTGCGAAGAAAACCATTCAGCATTATAAAAGCCTTGGTGTTGATCCGCTTTCGAAAACAATTATTTTTTCAGATTCGTTGGACCTCGAAAAAGTAAAACGAATCGTAGATTATTGCCGCGGAAAAATTGGAATGTCGTTTGGCATCGGAACCAATTTCACTAATGATGTTGGATTGGAGCCGATGAATATTGTTATCAAAATGACAGAAGCTCTTCCTGAATCAGCACCCTGGACACCTGTTGTAAAATTATCTGACGTGCCGGGTAAACATTCCGGTGATGAAAAGATGATTGAACTGGCAAAAGAAGTTTTAGGCATTGATGATTTCTAATTTCGCGGTGTCAGCTAAAAGGAAAATTCAAAGGCCCAGAGGTCTTTCGAAAATGGTAGTAATAATTACAGAATGTAAAAAGTGCAGGCAAGGGAAGCATTATAGCAGCCATACCGCTAAGTACATAAAACAAAAAATAAATAGAGCGATGCTGAAATAAATTCAGCACGACTGCAAATCTTCTTCTTTAACAAATTGTAGTGGACCAACCAAACTTCAAACATAAAACTACAAACTCCAAACTGTTATATTTGCGGCACAATTTGCTATATGGATTTTCAGTTAAGTGAAGAACATTTAATGATTCGACAGGCTGCAAGAGATTTTGCCCGAAATGAGTGTCTGCCCGGAGTGATCGAACGGGACGAAAAAATGAAGTTTCCCCGCGATCAGATTATGAAGCTTGCCGATCTTGGTTTTTTAGGAATGATGGTTTCTCCCGATTACGGCGGTGCCGGTTTGGATACAATCAGCTATGTGCTTGCCATGGAGGAAATAAGCAAGGTAGATGCCAGTGTGAGTGTGTGCATGAGTGTTAATAATAGTTTGGTGTGTTATGGATTGGAAGCTTTTTGCACCGAAGAACAAAAACAAAAATACCTGACGCCGCTGGCACAGGGAAAGAAAGACGGAGAATTATATATTGGTGCTTTTTTATTGAGTGAACCCGAAGCCGGAAGTGACGCCACCTCGCAAAGAACAATTGCAGAAGATAAAGGCGATTATTATTTATTGAATGGAACAAAGAACTGGATCACCAATGGTGGAACAGCGTCTGTTTATTTAGTCATTGCGCAAACCGATCCATCCAAAGGACATAAAGGCATCAGTGTTTTTATTGTCGAGAAAAACTGGCCCGGTGTTGTTGTTGGTGGCAAGGAAAATAAATTGGGAATTCGTGCGAGCGATACGCATTCCATTTTGTTTAATGATGTGAAGGTGCCCAAAGAAAACCGCATTGGTGAAGAAGGCTTCGGATTCAGGTTTGCTATGAAAACATTGGCTGGCGGAAGAATAGGAATTGCTTCACAGGCATTGGGGATCGCAAGTGGTGCTTACGAATTGTCATTGAAATATTCAAAAGAGAGAAAAGCATTCGGAACTGAAATTGCCAATCACCAGGCGATCGCATTTAAACTGGCCGACATGGCAACAAGAATTGAAGCTGCACGATTGCTTTGCTTCCAGGCTGCATTTGATAAGGACCAGCAAAAAGATTATACAATGAGTTCTTCGATGGCAAAAGTATATGCCTCGGAAACTGCTATGTGGACAACAGTGGAAGCGGTACAAATCCATGGCGGTTATGGGTATGTAAAGGAATACCATGTTGAACGTATGATGCGTGATGCCAAAATCACACAGATTTATGAAGGAACAAGCGAAGTGCAGAGGATTGTCATTAGCAGGTCGATTCTGAAATGAATAATCAATAATGAGCTCTTGATCTTAGAGAATAATTTTGAAACCGTTCACTTGAACGGTTTTTCTCATTATTAGCACCAGTCATTTATTTACCACAGTTATTATAATCATCAATAATCTGCATCAGCACATTGGCCCTTTTTTCTTTGAACATGGAAACCTGTGCATAAAAATACCCCGGTTCTTTGTTGGCAATCCTGGCTGCAAGCGAAGGACAATCTGCTACGAGCTTGCTCATTTTTTCATCAAAGTTGGGCACAAATTTATTGCTGCTTAACGGCCACACTGCATCGCCTTGTTCATTTGGCAATTGCAAATAATACTGTGTTTCGTAAGATGTATAGCTGCCACCGTAAGGACTGGAAGTTGTTACCTTTTCTGTGTTCTCATACAAATGAATTCGTGAATCTTCTTTTGTCAACCGTTTCATAAAAGAATATTCCTTGCCCAGGCGGATGCCCCCTCGAACTTCTTTTAATGCATAATAATCGTTTCGGAACTGGTAGCCCTTTACGTCCATTAAACTAAAATGCATTGGCTTTTTATCTTCATCGATATATAATTTCACAGCACTGCTTGAATACAAACTGGTGCGAACAACCAATCTTCCCTGGTACGATTTTCCATTGGTGAGGTACAGTGTTGCCGGCATGTTTTTGACATTGTTAGGCGTGTCGAAATACGCTGCTGATTTGCAGGATGCAAGAAATAAAATAACAGGGCTTAAAATGAAAATGATTCTTTTCATGAACTTGATTTTTGAATGCAGTTAAATTTGTGCTCTTTCAATTATAAACATAATGCTCATCAATCAAAATAATTATTTAGAGATTGTTAAACAGCTTCAGATTAAAAATATCGGGCTGGTCGCTGTTAGTAAAACAAAACCGGTTGAAGCCATCAAAGAGTTGTATGAATTGGGCCAAAGAGATTTTGGTGAAAACTACGTTCAGGAACTGGTTGACAAGGAGCAACAATTGCCAAAAGATATTCGGTGGCACTTTATTGGTCATTTGCAAAGCAATAAAGTAAAGTTCATTGCGCCATTTGTTTATTTAATTCATGGCATTGACAGTTTTAAACTTTTAAAAGAAGTAAACAAGCAGGCAGAAAAAAACCGGAGGGTGATCAATGTTTTATTGCAAGTGCACATTGCAGAAGAAGAAACCAAATTTGGATTGGATGAAAATGAACTGCGCGAGTTGATGAATAGCACTTCATTGAATGAACTAAACCATGTAAGGATCTGCGGCCTTATGGGAATGGCTTCTTTCACCGAGGACGAAGAAAAGATTCGAAAAGAATTTCATTACCTGAAATCACTCTTTGACAAATTTGCTCAACTGCAAACTCTAAACTCCAGACTGCAAACGCTCTCTATGGGCATGAGCAGCGATTATCGTATTGCCATAGAAGAAGGCAGCACCATGGTACGGATAGGCAGCCTTATTTTCGGCCAACGAAATCATTCCTTATAACATTCTCTACAGTTGGCATGTTTTTTTAGCCCTTGTATCTAAACGACACGACATGAAAAAAGCATTCTTGACCATCATTACAGCTTTTTACAGCTCAATGCTGTTATTAGCTCAGGATACTAAAAAAGTAGACGTTGATATTAATACGCATAGCGGCAACAACTGGTATGCTTCGCCATGGGTTTGGATTGTTGGTGCAGCCGTATTTATTTTATTATTAGTTGCCTTATCCCGGGGCGGACGCAGGGCAGATTAACCTTTAACGATTCAGACATTTGATAAAAAAAGATGCGGTTTTGCCGCATCTTTAATTTTTACACACTCACTGAAACCTAAAACTGCCTCTGCCCTTTGTAAATCTTATTTATTGTTAAATCCTTTTATCCAGTATTGGATCTTCTTTAAATGATTTCGACTCATTATAATGATATTGTCTTCCGTTGTTCTTGTAAGGTACAACAGGTAGCAGATTATTGATACCAGCACTATAAAAAACCACATTGGAAACATAAAACCTCTTTTGCCTTATAAATTCCAAACACCGTTCCAATTATTTAATACGTAAAAAAATTGACGCAGGTTTGTTGAAAAAGCAAAGCCCTGAACAAACAGGGCCTTACTGTGGAAATTTTTATGCGTTTCTTCAACAAAAGCGAACGGAACAAATTATTTAAACGAGCTTCTCATTGCTTTTAGCAACCCGGGTGCTGTCCAGGTGGGGGCAACGATGACTCTTCTTACAGTGTACAGCGGATATTCCTGGTCTCTTTTATCTGCAAGCTGGAAGGCCATTTTAATCCCTCTCTTTTGAATTTCAGGAATACCATCATGCTTCCACACACCAAACGGGTAAGCAAAGTAGTGGATCTCTTTTCCAATGATGTCTTCCAGTTTTTTTCTTGTGTCAACCAATTGCAAATCCCAGTCGTTGTTCACAATTTTCTTGGTGTCACGGTCGATATGCGGAGTGGATAAATATTTATCTACACGATCATGACGCCATGTGTGGCTTGCAACTACATTGCCCTCATCACTCAATTGTTTGATTTGCTCTTTGGTCATGTAACGGGGCTTTCCTATAGAAATGGTCATAATGAAAAATACTCCCTTGAAACCATGCTTATCCAATTCTGGCTTGCCAATAGCAAACTGGTCTTCGTCAGTATCATCAAATGTGATCATGAATGGTTTTGAGGGTAGAGAAGCACCATATACCAAATAGTTGTACAACTGGTCGGGAAGAATGCTGTGATAACCACTGTCGGCAAGTATTTGCATTTGCTGGCGAAACACATCTGCGTTCACAGTGTAATCATTTGTTGGTTTGCCATCTTTGATATGGTGATAGCACAACACGGGCACTTGCGGACGTGCAAGAATAGTTGCAGCATCAGCAGCAGGACCGGAGGGCTTTGGCTGTGATGATGTATCTGCTTTAGCAGTGTTGCTTGCTGAATCTTTTTTCGATGTTCCTGATTTGTCGGATGAGGCATTTGTGCATGCTGCAAGAAAAACAAGAGCAAGTACCGGGAATAGGTTTCTCATATTTGTTGAAATGCTTTACACAAAAATGAATTGACAAAAGATGATTTCAAAAAATATTTTGGTAAACATTGTTAATTGTTCGAAAAGGGTGGAAGAGGGGTCGGAAAAACTTACCGAGGACGCATCAAAGGTCTTTGCTTGCAATATCTGCTCCTTGCGTATGTGACCTCATGGTTTCTCCAAAATGCGTTTCACGTTTTACAAAAATGATATAGTAGGATTTGTAATTAGCCGGGTACTTAACCGCCGACTTCATCTGGCGGGCGATTGCTTTCAACCGTTTCATAATATCTTCAACACCGCCTGTTGGCACTCTTTTGCTGTTAATCAAACAAACGGTAAGGGTAGAGTCGGCAGCGTCATGGTCTCCCCAGTTCTCAAATTCAATTCCTTCGCACTCGTAAACGGTTTTTAAACGCTCGGCTGCCTTGCCGCCATCCTTAAAAGCCGGAGGCTTTGAGCTTGTGTCCGGAATGTTTTGATTTGAATTATTCTGTTGTGATGAAACTGGACTAGTCAGGCTTGTTACAAAAACAAATATTGCTAAAAGAAAAACAGGTTTTATTATTTTATTCATTGCAGGCTGTTTTTATATTCTAAATCCTTATGATGATAAATGAAACCTGCAAAGAATGTCAAGCCGCCGTACCCTTTTGTTAATGGGAGCATGGTTGAGTTAAGTAGTAGATTCACTTTTTGCAGCCATTACTAAGATAACGGAATTACCTGTTATTTTTCTGCCGGCCTTCGATACGAACGATTATTTATAAATAGAAGCCTTTAAATTGTTTTAATTAAAAGCAATAGCTGTATTTTTTTCATTGTGGTTTCTGTCCGGATCAAAGGCAGCAAAACTGCTTAAAACCAAACCGGCCGATCGCTGTCCGCGGCTTCCTGATACGAACTTGGAGAGACAACCGGAGATGATAGTAGCAATTCAATCCACAACTAACATTTATTCTCTTTCACAGAAAACTGTACAATCAACTCAATCTTTGTTTCCTTTCAAATTCATCAATTGCTCATTCACTCCAACCTTCTCATCAAATCATCGATCAATGCAGCTTGTGCAGAATTGAGTTTTTCTTTTGCCTCTTCTTCGCTAAACCAGGCTGCCTTGTCAACTTCAGCAATAGTGATCCATTTCCCGGATTTGTAAGGCCACTCCTGCTTGAAAGTGTTGGAGACAATATTGTTTTCATCGGCATTGCCTTCGACGGCCCATGCAAAAACCTTCTTTCCACCCTTTTGCTGAATAGTATCGAGCTCTAAAAAATCGCCATTAATGGTTTGCCCGGTTTCCTCCTTGAATTCTCTTTTGGCGACGGTCAGTGGATCTTCGCCTTCAACAAATTCACCCTTGGGAATAGACCATGCACCTTTGTCTTTTCCTTTCCAAAATGGTCCGCCGGGATGCACTAAAAAAAACTCGACGTGTTTATTTTTTCGACGATAAAGCAATATGCCGGCACTCGTTCTCATAAAGCAATTTTATTTTGTTTTTGAACCATGCAAAAAACGCAGATGATGATCCATCCTAACCAGAACAAATAGCCGCCGATGTGAAATTTTTCCTTTAGCCAGCGATGAGATGTTGTGTGCTGAAAATCTGAGTACGTAAAATACAAGCCCGCCAGCGCAAGTAAAATGAAAATAAAATGAATGATGGTTGCCGTTTGCCGCGATAATTTTTTATCGACAATGATTTGAATGACCAGTAAAATCATCCATACAATAAAAACAAACAAGGCACCTTTCCACCATGTTTTTAAAAACCCGTATTCTTTGTAAATGAAGGTCATGCCGATTCTTCCAATGAAAGAAGCTTTCGACATTAAATAGCCCGACAGTGCAGCAAGTGCCGCCAAACACAAAACCAGGATCGAAATTTTTTTTGCCATGATGCAAAGTAAATGAAACTAGTTTCCCAATAAACTTGAATGCTATTCGCCCAACGCCATATTTTCAACGCCTCGGGGAAACTGCCACCCATCTAAATGGTCGCGAGGGAAAATTAGTCTGACAGCTCCAGGGTGAATGCTGGCGAGGTCTTCAAGGATTGATGGAAAGTATACTTGCACCAACACATCGCTGACAAGATTCAGAACCTGGATGTGAAACATGGGACCGACGGCAAAGATCTTAGCTAAAGCTATGTTTACTATTCTTTAATTGGCTGATCACTTCGTTTTGAAGGATCGCCATCCTCTTTACCTTGCGCTCTTTGTGTATCGGCAACTACAGTTTTCTCATCCTGCGAAGTCTCTTCACCGGGTGCTTTATCATTTCCCTGTCGGCCATGGCCTTTCCCGGTTAAATCATCCTGCATCGCATTATTATTTCTTTGCTGGTTACGGTCGTTCATAAAACTGTTTTTAAATCGGTCAACAAATTTGTGCCAATGGGTTTGGAAGAGCTCGAATGGCATTTTTTTTATGTTGAAGTATAGAAAACTGGATAATGAAATTCTTAAACGACTGGTGGGGAATCAATGAAAATATTTCCTCTTTGGAAATTGCTGCGAGGTCGGCAGTAATGTTTTTAGTTGCTTTAGTATTGATAAGGCTGGCAGGCATGCGTCCATTTGGCAAAGGCGAACCCTTTGACCAGATCATAAGTTTTTTAATTGGAGGCATCTTGAGCAGGGGAGTTGTTGGCGCCACTCCGTTTATTCCGGCCGTTGTTTCAATGGTTGTGATCATTCTCATTCATAAGATTTTTTCAAAGCTTTCTATTTATAATAAATGGATCGGAGAAAAAGTGAAAGGAGAAAAAGTGCTGCTCTACCAGGATGGACAATTCTTAAAAAGCAATATGCACAAGGTGAATATTACTGAACACGACATTCAAGAAGATCTTCGCTTGGAAGTACAATTGGGTTCGCTTGACAAAATTAAAGAAGCTTACATGGAGCGAACTGGCAAGATCAGTTTTGTGAAGAAGGAAGATCAATAGACAATAACAATGAGCAATTGGCAAAGTGAAAATTCCCAATTGCGAAATAGGATTTCCAAACCTGCAGGCGGAGAGTCCCCGAACAAGTTTAGATAAATTCGCAAGAAGACCAGTAGTAATAGAGCTGGTTACATTATCTACTTTCTAAAATGCAAACCATAACTCTCCTGTGCCAGCACGTCTTTCCATTGCTGAATCAACCTTCTGTAAGCATGACCGACAGGCATTTCATTTCTGTTCAAATCAAACAACCCGACTTCATGAATATGCCCGTTGTCCTCACGCAACGCGGTATCCCAATCGACCTGGTGTGTTAAACTGTACCAGGTAAAACCAATAATAGGAACTCCGTCTTCTATCAACCTGTAAAGGTTGGCCCATTGTTTCCACAACCATTCTTCACTATCAGGAGCTTTCATGTTTGTCTCCGTGTGCATTATGGGCAAGCGATAACGACTGTAGTATTGATGCGTGATAACATAATAACCAAAAATATCTCCGGATGCTTTTGTTGTTCCGTTAGGCAACACCAGATGCTCATTGGTCATGTAATAATCGTTACCCATAATGCATCGGGCAGACACCTGGTTTTGTTCAAACCAATGATATTCGTCTTTTGTCATTCCGTTTTGCATCAGGTACTCATAGACACTTACCCGGATTGGATAACCATAAGTGAGATCGAGAGCAAGAAAACGTTTCTGATTTAAAAAGTTGGCAATCGACATGACTTCGGGACGAACAGGATGAAAATATTCTGAAGATTCACTTTGAATAAAAACGGCATCGGGCTGGATCTTTAAAATTTCACGCATTGCCATGACGTTGGCCTTGCATAAATGTTTTATTGCTGTAACAAATCCCTGGTCGGAGGTAAGGCGTTCATTCCACCAACCATATTGTGCGGAGAACAATGCAGTAATAAAAATTTCATTGATCGGGGTATAGAATTGCAGGTAAGGAAAACGCTGCGCAAAACATTTTGCATATTCAGCAAAGTAGTCGGGAAAATCGGGGTTTTGAAAATTGCCCAACCAATCGGGCACACCAAAATGACAGAGATCAACAATAGGAGTAATGTTCAATTCCCTCAGCTTGCAAAACGTATCGTCGGTAAATTCCCAATCATATTTCCCGGGAGCAACGTGTGTTTTATAATAGGGTGGACCATAACGCAAAAACGAAATGCCCATGTCTTTCACCAATTCAAAGTCTTGTTGCCAATGTGTATAGTGACAACATTTTTCCATTTCATCAATCCGCTTCGTTGAGCCATCCGGCAATTGAATAGTAGGGTAACTATTTTCAATTCCGGTGGCAAACATGAATTTGTTTCTATAAGGCATAAGTGTTTTTTTGTTAACGGCGAATGGCAAGTAGCTTGCAGAAATTGAAAATCATACTTTACGGCCTCAATAAAGGAAGCGTAACTAATGACTGTTTGCTGCCTGCAACTCGCAACTTGCTCTCTACAAAATATCCAATCTGCCACCATCTACCACCAAAGTAGTGCCATTGATATAGCTTGCATCATCAGAAGCCATAAAACATATTGCTGCGGCTAGTTCTTCGGGTTTGCCAATGGCACCTTCAATTTTTTCTGCACCCGATTTTACATTGGGATTATTCCACAACATGGGAGTGTCGACAGCACCGGGGGCCACACAATTAATGCGCAGTTTTGGGTAAGGATATTCCAGACTCACTCCTCGGATGAATGCTTCCATTGCACCTTTACTGCTAGCATAAGGAACAACATTGGCTGTGGTTTCATGTGCATGAACGGAACTGACATTTACTATAGCCCCGTTGTTTAAATGTGGGATGGTGTATTTGCAAAAAAGAAAAACGGAACGAAGATTTACCTGCATCACTTTGTCCCATTCCTCGGAACTGAGGTCAATGATTTTTTTGAAAGTCATCATTGCAGCATTGTTGACGACCACATCAATTTGTTGCCATGTGTCCAACGCCAACTGCACGGACGCCTTTATGTCGGTTTCAATACCAACATCACATTTGCTGAAGATTGCTTCGCCATTGTTTTTTTTGATACCATCGACCGTTTCATTTCCTCCTTGTTCATCGCGATCAATGACAACAACCTTACCACCTTCCGATGCAAAACGTTCTGCTGTTGCTCTTCCAATTCCTGAGCCTGCGCCTGTGACGAGGCAGACCTTGTTTGTAAAACGCATTTTTGTTTTTACTAAAAGCGACAAACAAGATGCCAGCACCCAAAAACTTTTTTTAATAACAAGTAAATAAGAAGGCGCTTAAGTTGTCATCGCCATTAAAAACTTTGTTGCACAGTTTAGATTGACTCAGGCCGGTTGGGATTCTTTTAATGCTGGAAAGCATTACGGAATGTATGATTGCGTGACACGGCGGACCATGTACTGGCAGCAATTCAGTTAAGTTCATAGCGGTCCAAAGAAAAAGTCTCACAGATGTGAGACTTTAAATTATTTGAAGTAAATCTTTAATGTACCAAATAGTGCTTTAAACATGCTTTGGCTTTGCCAGCGCAGCTTTTTTCTCGGCAGCAGCAGCAGCTTTTTTCTCTGCAGCAGTTTCCGAACCCAATGCTTTTTTACCGCCAAGGTCAACCAGAACTGGAGCAGCAACAAACACTGAAGAATAGGTACCGGTGATCACACCAATCAACATTGCAAAGGCAAAACCTTTGGTTACTTCACCACCAACCAAGAACAAAATCAGAATGGTGAGGAAAACTGTTAATGATGTCATGATAGTGCGGCTCAACGTATCGTTCACCGCTTTGTTGATGATAGTCTCTTTAGTTGCACCAACCATTTGATGACTATACTCACGAATTCTATCAAACACAATCACCGTATCGTTCATTGAGAAACCAATTACCGTTAACACCGCTGCAATGAAGTGCTGGTCTAATTCCAACGGGAATGGAACCACATCTTTTAAGAACGAGAACACTGCTAAAGTCACTAATACGTCGTGCAACAAAGCAATGATGGTACCAAGTGAATATCTCCAATCGCGGAAACGAACAAAGATGTAAAGTGCAATGATCATCAATGACCAGAATGTTGCCCACTTAGCATCACGTTTCAGCTTTTCAGAGATCGTAGGTTCAACTTTTACGTAACCCTTTTTATAGTTCTTATCAAATTGTTCGTAAGTGATGCCGGATGGCAGATAATTTTTCAAACCGCTCATCAACTTTGTTTCTGCTTCAACATCCGCATTAGCACTTGCGTTGGAAATGTTGTAGGTCGTTGTAATGTTCAACTGGTTGTTTCCACCAACAGTTTTGATGATCGGCAATTCACCATCAAACACTTTTTTAAGATCATCGCCAATAGCTTTTGTTTTATCAGATACACGTTGGTCAAACTTTACCGTGTAGCTGCGGCCACCTTTAAATTCAACACCCTGGTTAAATCCATGGAAAATGGCACCAACACCCAAAGCCAAAACCACCATTGAAATACCATAAGCAATCTTTCTGTATTCAATGAATTTGAAATTGGCATGTTTGAAAATGCGCTTTGAAATTGGCGTGAAATAATTGAGGTGACGTTTTTTATCAGTGAACCAATCAGTAACCCAACGGCTTACTAAAATTCCGCAGAACAAGGAAAGAAGAATACCAATGATCTGTGTTGTTGCAAAACCTTTTACCGGACCTAATCCGAATGAGAAGAGAATAATTGCAGTTAACAAAGTTGTTACGTGTGCATCCAATACCGGGGGTAGGGAACGTTTGTAACCTTCGTTCACTGCTGGAATATATCCTTTGCCCTTCGATAATTCTTCCTTGATACGTTCATAGATAATTACGTTCGTATCCACCGCCATACCAATGGTCAATACCAGGCCCGCAATACCGGGCGCAGTAAGTGTTGCACCTAATCCTGTCAATATACCAATTGTAAAAAGAAGGTTTAAGATCAATGCAATGTTTGCAACCCAACCGCCCGTGTTATAATAAATCAACATGAGCAAGAAGATGACAACAAACGAAAGCGCGAACGCCATCATTCCGCCTTTAATTGCATCGGCACCAAGCGTTGCACCTACTTCTTGTTGTGCTACAATTCTTGCGGGTGCAGGAAGACGACCCGCTTTTAAAATATTGGCAAGGTCTTGTGCTTCTTCAACTGTAAAGCTTCCGGAAATTTCTGTGCGACCACCGGAAATTTTTCCGTGTGATGCAATTGGAGCTGAATAAACAATATCATCCAAAGCAATAGCAATTGGCATCGTGTCTTTAAAACTCCTGTCGGTCAATTGCTCCCAAAGACGTGAACCGGTCGTGTTCATGTCCATGGTTACCGTTGGATTGTTCGTGATCTGGTCAAATGAAGGAGCAGCAGTTGTGATAACACTTCCGTCAATTGGTGCTTTGTCTTTTCCTTCTGTTCTTAAAACATAAAAAGGAACAACATCCGCACGTTTATTGTTTTTATCCAGGGGCTGGATACCAAAAGCAAATTTTGCATCGGCAGGAAAATCCTTACGAATGACAGGAGCGTTCAACAATTCACGAACAATTGCAGTGTCTTTCAATTTGACAGAAGCAATCCCCCCGCCCATCGGTTGGGAGAAATTGATGTACTCTGCAAGAGATCTTTTGTTGTTTACAGAAGTATCAGCAGCTTGCTTTTTGCCTGAATCTGCTTTTGCAATTGAATTTGTCGTATCAGCTGATTTCTTAGCTGTGTCAATTGTAGGAGTTGTCGCTTGCCCGCTCAAATAGGCATTGTAATCTTTATCAGCAGCAATGAAAGAAGGCACTAATTGCCAGTCTTTATAAACAGGCCAGAACTCAAGGTTGGCAGAAGATTGCAAATACTTGCGAACACGTTCAGGATCCTGAATTCCCGGCAGTTCAACTGTGATAATATTGCGGTCCTTATCCTTATTGATGTTTGGCTGTGCAACACCAAATTTGTCGATACGGGTTTGAATCACTCTGAAGGTATTATCAAATGCATCACCTGCAGCTTTTTTCAATGCAGCTTTTACAGTTTCATCAGAGTCGGTGATTTTTATATCGTTGTTTGAAAGGAACAAAGAAGCCAAACGTCCATTTGGATTCAGCTTTTTATATTCTTCAACAAATAAATCAATGTAGTCAGCACCCGTATTTGCTTTTCTTACGGTTGCATTGTCCAATGCCTTTAAAAAGTTGGGATCTTTTGAATTGTTTGACATCGAACGAAGCATTCCTGACAATTCAACTTCCATGGTTACTTCAATACCACCTTTCAAATCCAAACCGAGGTTCAGCTCTTCTCTTTTTGCTTTGTCATAGCTGATGGCACCGGTGAAACCATAAGAAACGGTTTCGTCCTTAGTGCTGTCTAAAAGCCTGTTGTAGCGAACAGTGTAAGCATTTGCCTTGGTTACACTATCAGCATTTGGATAATTGATGTTGACAAATTGTTTTGCCTTTGCTGCCATTTTATTTTCATGGCTGCGAACCACCCAGGTAAACGATAATTCATAAATAGAATAAAGGATCAGAAGAATGGTAAAAAAGCGGACCAGTCCTTTCAGTTGCATACACGGTTTTTTTAGAAGTGGGCAAAGATAGTTTTTTCACCTTAATTTCAGGCTTTAATTATAGAGGTTTTAAACGATCAAAAAGACGTGTTTATAGCCTTTTAGCGATATTTTAGCGTTATGCAGAAAAAAACGCTGTCAGCCCTTTACCTTTTTATAGCAATGATGAGCGCAGGATGTTTTACTCCCAAACCTTCCTTGACGGCAAGCATGCAGGCGAAGCTTTCAAAAGATTCTGTGCTGACAGATGCATTTCTAACTGAGTTGCTTCATCAATACCCACAGTACTTTGATTCCATTTTAAAACGTAATGATGTTTGGCAGGTAAAATTTATTTACACTCAAATTGATCGTGGTCACGGAAACTTTCCTGTTTTTAAAAATTATTATTTCAACATTAACCCCAATCAATATTTCTATCCGGCCTCAACGGTAAAAATGCCAACTTCAATTTTGGCCTTGCAAAAATTGCATGAACTGAATATTCCCGGGCTTGATAAGAACACAACAATGATCACTGGTGCAGCATATTCAAGGCAAGATGCTGTTTACAATGACCCAAATTCACCTGATGGACGGCCAACCGTCGCCAACTATGTAAAGAAAATCTTCCTGGTTAGCGATAATAATTCCTTCAATCGATTGTACGAATTTTTAGGACAGCAATACATCAATAACACATTGCACAAAATGGGCTACGACAGTGTGCAGATTTTACATCGTCTTGATATCAGCCGGACAGAAGATGAAAACCGTCACACCAACCCTGTAAAGTTCTACGATTCTTCGTCAAAAATCATTTTTGAAAAACCATTGGAGGTGAGCAAAATGGTTTATCAGCCCAGGCATAACTTTTTGGGTAAAGGCTATTTAAGCGGAGACAAGATCATCGAGGAACCATTTGATTTTTCAAAGAAGAATCGTTTTTTGTTAACTGATCTTCATTCCATTTTACAATCCGTTATTTTTCCGGAAGCGGTTCCAAAAGACAAACGTTTTAATTTGACGGATGATGATTACCAGCTTGTGTATCGCTACATGTCAATGAAACCCGGCGAATCAGATTTTCCACAGTTTGACAGCAGCTACAACGGGGCTTATTCAAAATTTTTATTGTACGGCGGAAAAGGTGATATGGAGCCGAACATCAGAATCTTTAATAAAGAAGGGGATGCTTACGGATTTTTAACCGACGTTGCGTACGTTGTGGATTTTAAAAACAATATTGAATTCTTTCTTTCGGCAAATATCAATTGCAATAGCGACGGTATTTACAACGATGATAAATATGACTATGAAAATGTCGGATTGCCTTTTTTGAAAAATCTCGGCCAGGTTATCTATCAATATGAGCTACAGCGGAAAAGAAAAAAACATCCTAAACTTTCCAAATTCAAAATCAATTATCCGAAATAGGATGCGGATGTTTTACATTTGTAGCTATCCAATTAATTTATGTTAGCATATAATCAAAGCATGGAGCTTTCATCATTACTCAGTCGTTTCAGCGAACCGGAAACATTACGAATGGCAAAACTCGGCAGAGAATTGCGTGCAAAGGGTTTCGACATTATTGATCTTAGTTTGGGCGAACCCGATTTCGATACACCTCAACACATTAAGGATGCAGCAAAAAAAGCAATCGATGAGAACTGGAGTCATTACACCCCGGTTGCCGGTTATCTTGATTTGAGAGAAGCTGTGTGTCATAAATTTAAAAGAGATAATAATCTTAGTTATAAACCCGAAAACATTGTTGTTTCAACAGGTGCAAAACAAAGTTTGGCAAATGCCGTGCTGGCATTGGTTGAAGAAGGTGATGAAGTCATTATTCCAACCCCGTTCTGGGTTACTTACCAGGCCCTCGTTCAAATTGCTGGAGCAGAGCCAAGAGTTTTAAAAACCTCATTTGAAAATGGTTATAAAATCACTCCTGAAGAATTAGAAGAAGCCATCACGCCAAATACAAAACTTTTCATGTTTTCATCGCCGTGCAATCCAAGCGGCGCGGTGTATTCAAAAGATGAATTGGAAGCTTTGTCTGAAGTATTCAAACGTCATCCGCACGTGTACATCATCTCGGACGAAATTTATGAATACATCAATTATATTGGCAGCATTGAAAGCATTGCGCAATTTGATGGCATGAAAGAAAGAACCATTATTGTAAATGGCTTGAGTAAAGGTTTCGCAATGACTGGCTGGCGTTTGGGTTACATTGCTGCTCCTGTTGAAATAGCAAAAGCCTGTGAAAAATTGCAGGGACAATTTACAAGCGGCACTTCTTCCATTACGCAGCGTGCTGCAATCACTGCATTAACTTCTCCATTGGATGCAACCGACGAAATGGTGAAAGAATTTGCAAAAAGAAGAAAAAGAACAATGGAATTAATGAGCCAATTAAAAGGTTTTCAATTTAAAGAACCTGATGGTGCATTCTATGCTTTTCCATGTGTTGATTATTATTTTGGAATGAGTGATGGTGAAACAACCATTCACAGCGCCGACGATCTTTGCATGTATTTGTTGAACAATGCGCATGTTTCTACCGTGACAGGAACAGCTTTTGGAGATGAACAATGCATCCGCATTTCATTTGCCAACAGCATGCAGAATATTGAAAAAGGTTTTGAAAGAATTGCAACTGCTTTGAACAAATTGAGTTAAAGAAGTAGTAATTGAAATTTACTTTTTAATAATTGAGCCTCGCTTATTGCGGGGCTTTTTCTTTTTTGTATTTGGCCGCATTGTTACTATGATTCCCTTATTGTGTCACCCTTTGTACGACCAGGAATTCTGTTAGGCATTTTGGGGCTATTTGTAAAGATTTTTTGGTTTCAACCTCATCTTTTTCACAGAAGATTTTATTGGGCCATTTCCAAAAACCTCCCATGCAATTCCAGCACCTGGGGAATAACAAGTTGCTGTTCGTTATTGTTGATGATAAAATCACACAGCATCAGTTTTATGTTTTCATCAATCTGCCTGTCGGCACGACTGAGAACCTCATCTCTCGTTAAATGGTCCCTGTCCATGACCCGTTTTACCCGAAGCGCAGTCGGAGCTTTCACTCCGATAATAAAATCCAGTCCGGCGGATGAGCCGCTTTCAAAAAGCAAGGCAGCTTCCTTAACCACATAAGGCGCTGTTTGTTTTTTCATCCATTCTTCAGCATCACGCAGGGTAGGAGGGTGAACAAGTTGATTGAGCAATTCTAGTTTTTGCGGATCATTAAAAACTATAGCGGCAAGTTTGGAACGGTTCAGTTGCTCACTGGTATAAACATCTTCACCAAAATGTTTTTTGATTTGGGCAATCAAATTTTTATCAGTGTGATACAATCGCTTCGATGCTTCATCGGCGTAATAAACAGGAATACTCAACAGTTCAAAAATTTTTGCCACTGTTGATTTGCCTGAACCAATTCCTCCTGTTAAACCAATTTTAAGCATCGCATAAAATTCGAAGACCGAAATTCTAAATTATAAGAATGAAATGCAAATAAAAAATCCGAAGCGATCTTCGGATTTAGAATTTATGATTTGAATTTCTAAGTTACTTCTTTGCAACTTCAGCGGTAACAGGTTTGTTCACCTGGTTGGTCATCTCCATTGAAATAGCCGATTTTTCCATTTTAATATAACTGCCAGGATTAATTTCCAAACTGATTGTTCCATCTTCATTCACTTTGTTTACAACGCCATGAATTCCGGCAATGGTTACAACCTTATCACCTTTTTGCAAATTTTCAATAAAGAGTTTTTGCTGTTTTTGTTTTTTTGATTGCGGACGAATAAAAAATAACCAGAAAACAAGGATCATTGCTAAAAAGAAAAACGGCATGAATCCACTGCCACCCGGTGTTGCTTGTAGTAAGTACATAATGACTAATTAATGATGAATTATTTTTTTGGTTCGATTTGAACATTGAAGGAAAGTACTTCTTCTTCTCCTCCCATTTTTGTTTTTGAATTCGATCTGACAAAAACCTGTTTGTGTTGTGTACCTGAAAAATCTTCACTGTTGAATTTTGCTTTGATCAAACCTTCCTGTCCCGGCGCAACAGGCTCTTTTGGACCCTCCGCACCTGTGCATCCGCAACCTGGACGAACGCTTGCAATAATCAAAGGCTTGTTTCCAGCATTCTTAAAATGCCATGAAATCTCAATTACCTGTCCCTGGTTAATTTTTCCAACATTTTGTTCTGTAGAATCCAACCATTCAAGGGTGGTGTAATTGGCAGTGTCTTTCAACATGGCATTGTTCAAAGAATCTTTGGTTGCCTGTTCTTTTGAACTTTGCTTATCGGTGCTGGTACATGAAACCCAAATACCTGCTAATAAGAAAACAAACAAATATTTCATGGTAGGTTTTTGCAGTTGCAAATGTAAATGAAAACGGTTGTTAAGCTTTTTTAAAATCTGTTTTGTGCAATTTATCCTGACTGACAAGTTCCTTGTGGATATTGTCCAAAATTCCATTCACAAATTGGCCGCTTTGCTGAGTACTGTATTCTTTGGCAATATCAATGTACTCGTTGATGGTAACTTTTGGAGGGATGGTTTCAAAATATAAAAATTCTGCAACCCCCATTTTCATAATGATCATATCAAGGGCAGCAATGCGTTCAGGATCCCAATTTTTTAATTTGGGAACGATAAAGGCCTCAAGATGTTTTTCTTTTTCGAGGATTGTATTGATAAGGTTCTTTGCAAAATCCCATTTATCCGGGCTTATAATATTTGAAAAATCAGCAGCAGAAGTTTTTTGAAGATAATTTCTAACGGTTTGAACAACCATGTCTGCATCGTCGTCCCAGTTGATGAAGTTTTCTTCGATATGGCTGATGAAAATTTCATTGTTCAACATCAATTCATTAAAAATAAATTCAAGGATTTCCTTTTCGCTTTGAAAATTTCTTTCGTTCGTGCTGATGTATTTTTTGTATTCAGGTGTTTCAACCAGCTGGGAATAAAGTCTCCTTACCAGTTCTTTATCCAATCTTTGCTCAGGTTTTGCTCTTCCCTGTTGATCCTTGTAGGAACCATTCTCTTTTATTTTCCACAACACTTCATTACCTGCAATTTTTGTATTTACATTCAAATCTTCTTTTGAGGGTAAATGTTTGTTACTGCGGTTGTATGCGTCTGTTTCAACATAGCCTGCAACTTCTGCTAAAAAATAAGTAAGATAGAGGAGAAGCTCTTTTGATTGATCGAAATGACGTTGTAATAATTTCACCGGTTCACCTGGCTTTGCTGCTTGTTCAAGGGTGCTGAGAGTATAGATCGTTTGCATCACCTTCACTCGTATATTCCTTCTGCTGATCATCGTTTAAGAACTATTTGAACGGGCGAAGATAATAAGCTTGGTCCAAATGAATGGCAGATTTTCTACAATGAAAATGAAAAACAAAGTCTGTTTTGAAATTTTTTCGTTTTGTTGGCAAATCAATGTTTGGCTTTCTTTCTTTTTGGAGGTCGTGTCATTTTAGAAGAATGTTGGCCATTGACTGCTGTTGCTTCGTGCCCGGTAGCAGTTGCTTTTTGCCCGTTAACAACATACTCTGTTCTGTTATCTATCGGAATTGTTGATGAAGCAGACTGCGTTGTTGCGGTTTTTGTATTACTTACTGCATGCGTATTTTTTGAACGTCCTGATGTTTGTGCTGATGCAAACCCTGCAATGCCTAAAATAAATGCTGATGATAAAAATATTTTTTTCATAAGAATGCATTTCTATTTAGTGTATCAAATGCATTGCCATTTTGAATGAAATAGAAATTACCTGATCAATGCAGCCGTACCTTTCATTTGTCGTGCCTGTTTGCTGTCACGGTCAACATAGGTAAGGAACCAAACATACACACCCGTTGGTTGCGGACTTCCCTTGACTGTTCCATCCCATCCATATTTCCAATTGGTTGTTTCGAAAACCAATTGTCCCCAGCGATTGAATACTTTGAAGTTTAGATTCTCCGCTTTGATAGCGTTGAGCGGAGCAAGAAAATCATTCTTGCCATCATTGTTTGGAGTAAATGCAGTGGGTACAGCCAGGTAACAACTACTGTAAACCTTCACAGGTTTCTCTGCTGTTTTCTGGCAACCGAAACTATCCGTCACTGTGTATTTTATGATGTACGATGTTGTGGTGAACGGGTTTGAATAAATATGTGTTGGCGACTGTTGCGATGATGTTCCACCATCACCAAAATCCCAATTGTGTTGAACAATTTTCCCTTGCGCAGTTCCGGTGAAGCTTGTTGCTTCATTAGGACAAAGATCGTCAAAGGCTGTAAAATCTGCTTTCAGATAATTATCAAGAGTAAAGGTTTGAAAGCTTGAATCGGTACAAAAACCATTTGATACGACCAGTGCAATGTTTTTTGTATTGAAATTTTTATAGAAGGCTTGCGGGTTTTGAACATTGCTAAATTGTCCTTCATCCAGATTCCATTGCCAGTTTGTAATTCCATTGCCGCCGGGATGAATAAAATTTACCGTGTCAGTTGTACAGCCATAATTTTTTTGAAAACTGAAATCTGCGTTAACAGTATCCTTTACGGAAAAACTTAGTGCTGAACCTGCAGGAGTCTGTTGAGTACATTCATCTAAAACTGTGTTGCCGTCTGAACCTTTTTGCAGTGTCAATGTAAAATTGCCTGCATTATAAAGTGGCTGTGAAAGGTTGATAATAATTTCTTTTGAAGAAGCTGTTCCATTACTGCAATTTCCAGACGCACCCGTTATAGTTACAGCATAAGGTCCTGTCAATGTAAAATCACTGCCGTTTGCTGCAACACTTGAACAAAGTATTGGTTTGCGAAAAATTAATTTGAGTGAAGAAGGTTTGCATTTTACAACTTCCATGCTGTCCATTGGAGTTGGCTGCAATGGAAATACAGTAAAGTTCACCTGGTCAGTGGTCGGTATTGCATTATCACAATAATCCAAAACGGTATTTGCATCCGAACCTTGCTTCACATTCAATGTATAATTTCCGGGAGCAAGCGAACCGCTTAACTGCAATTCAATTGAATCGGTATCAAAACCTGTTGAGCAGTTAATTGCGTTTACGCCTGTAATTGTTACACCGCCGGAAGGAGTAATAAAAAAATCAGAACCATTTGCAGCCACACTGTTGCACTTCATTTTTTTATTCAATTTGATCCTGATAATATTTCCGCCACAACTTGATTCTGCCGATCTTAATCTTGGAGGAGTTGAGTCTGTAATTACAGCCGTTCCGCCACCAAATGAAAGATCGTAGCCGCTTTGTGTTTGGGTGAAATGACTCACCAACAAAAGGTATTCATGTCCCTGCGTAATGATCGGCATTTTACTCCACAGGGGCTTTCCGTAACCTTCGCAAACAAAAACATTGGTGCCCGCAGATGAGGCTCCCGTAGTTCCACTTTCACCACTCCAATTACAAGCCACCACTAGATTCACATTCGTATAAACTGCACCAGGGCTTTGACCCGTGACATCAAACAATTGCCAATCGTAATCTTCTGAATTTGTATGCGGCGTGATTTTAAATCCAAGTGTTCCGCTCTGAAAGCAAGTAAACTTATACCAGAAAGGATTGATATCAGTCAGGGGATAGGTGTTACAGGTTGGTGAAGGTACAACGTTGCCTCCGCAAATTGGAACACTGCTTTGTGTGAAAGTGCTGGTGCCACAAACCGGAAATGCGGTTGAAGGATTTTGTCCAGGCGCGTTGCAGGGTGTTACAGTTTGTGAAACAGCAAAGGAATGAATAATTATTAGGCAGCTTAAAGTGAATACAAATTTCATTTATCAATGGTTCGGCTTATTCTATTGATTGTATAAATATCTATAACGCTGCAAAAGCAAACAATATTTTATTGCTAAAACGGTGTTATTGGTAATTGGTTTGGATTAACAACTGTATCGTTTCCGGAGTTTGTTGCTTTAAAACGATTTGGTTATTTGCTGTAAGTTCTGATAATAAATCTTCATTGTAATGTCTTACGGTTAAAAGAGTGAGTTCCTTTTTTATGTTCACATCAAAATGTGATGAAGCTGCTAATGCAAACTCCCGGACTTTTTCAGCATGGTCATCAACAACGCAAAGTAAACTGATCGCTGCATTCTGCGTGAGATTTGGCTTGAATTTCAAACGCTGGAAAATTTGATAGATTTCTGCAGTCAATCCTTCGCCAACAAAGGAGAAATCTTTTGATTTCAATTCCACTAAAACTTGTTTGTCTTTATATACGATGATAGGGGGTAAGTGGTTGATGTTTTTATTTTGAATACAAGTACCCGGGTCATCCGGATGAATAAAAGAACGAACGTATAAAGGAATGTTTTTGTTCTGAAGTGGTTTGATTGTCTTTGGATGAATGACCTGTGCTCCATAGTAAGCCATCTCAATTACTTCCTGGTAATTCAATTCTTTAATCCATTGTGCATTTTTGTATTGCTTAGGATCTGCATTCATTACGCCTTGCACATCTTTCCAAATGGTCTGACTTTCTGCATCAAGCAGGTTTGCAAAAACGGCAGCAGTGTAATCGCTTCCTTCGCGGCCAAGCGTCGTACTTTCATTTTCGTCTGTAGCTCCAATAAAACCCTGCGTCAAAACAATATTGTATTGATTAAATAAAGGAAGGATTGATTCTTTGATTCGTTTGTTTGTGAACTGCCAATCAATTTTTGCATCACGAAAATTATCATCAGTGCGGATGATATCTCTCACGTCCATCCATTGATTTTTTACTCCCACACGGTTTAAATAATCACTCACAATAGCTGTAGAAAGCAATTCGCCAACACAAACAATTTGATCGTAATAATAATCATACCCACGGTTCGGCTTATCGTGAAGAAGCCATTCAACCTCTGTGAAAAAATCTATGAGTGAATGGACTGTGGTGCGAGGCGCATCTGATTGAAGTTGGTTTACTATTGAAAGGTGATCGTCTTTGATAGTTTGAAAAAGTTCCAATGCTTTTTCTTTATTGCCTTCGTAAAATGCATTCACCACTTTTTCAAGAGCATTGGTGGTTTTTCCCATAGCAGAAATCACAACCAATAATTTTTCATTCGAATAGCCTTTTAAAATTTCCGCCACGTTTCGAATCCTCTCTGCCGTGCTAACCGAAGCACCACCAAATTTGAAAACTTTCATAGCCTGCAAAGATGTGTAAAATGTAATAATAGAAAGCAGATTGTTGTCATACTGGTATGTGCACAATGCTCAACAGAAATTGCGGACCTAGAAGAGTGCAACCGGGACGAAATTTTTAATGTAGTAATGCCCGCGGTACAAATAAAAGTTCTAATGCAAAATGCGAAATTTTGTTTCTGTTTTCGTTTCATTCCTCAGCCCTTTATCCCTTACATTTGTCGATATAAAAACGATTGTTTCATGAACCCTGTTAACCGTCACATTCTTACCCTCGACGAATTTACCATTCAACAATTACGACAATTTCCCCAGGCTACGGGTGAACTCAGCAGTTTGCTTCGTGATATTGGCCTTGCTGCAAAACGTGTCAATGTGGAAGTAAACAAAGCTGGTCTTGTAGATATTTTGGGCGACGCAGGAACAATTAATGTGCAGGGAGAAGATGTAAAGAAACTGGATGTCTACGCCAACAATCAATTTATGGGTGTGTTGCAACACGGGATTAGTTGTGCAGGAATTGGAAGCGAAGAATTGGATGATTTCGTTGCTTTTGATGATGAAGTAAGTAAGAACTCAAAATATGTTTGTCTTTTTGATCCCCTTGATGGAAGCGGCAACATTGATGTAAACGTTTCTATCGGAACTATATTCAGCATTTATCGACGCGTATCGGACCGGGGAACGCTTGCAAAAAGAGAAGATTTTTTGCAGAAGGGAAGAAACCAGGTGGCCGCGGGTTATGTTATCTATGGTTCGTCGACCATGTTGGTCTATGCCACACGCCGCGGTGTCAATGGTTTTACGCTTGATCCTTCCATTGGTGAATTTTGTTTGAGTCATGCTGATATCAAATGCCCTCCAACAGGGAAAATTTACTCGGTCAATCATGGAAATTTTTTCCAGTATGACGAAGGCGTCAGAAAATATATAACGGCCTGTCAAAACAAGAGCGTAGATAACGGCGGTCCCTACACGCAACGTTATATTGGAAGCATGGTTGCTGATGTTCACCGCAATTTGATTAAAGGGGGAATATTTATGTATCCTGCAACAACAGATAAGCCAAAAGGGAAATTGCGATTACTGTACGAATGCAATCCTTTCGCGTTTATACTTGAAGTTGCAGGCGGAAAAGCAACCAATGGCATACAACCGGTTCTCGATATTCAGCCAACGGAACTTCATCAGCGAAGCTCCTTTTTTATTGGCAGCAAAGACATGATGGCGGAGCTGGAAGAATGTATGATGATGGCAGCGATGAATGCATAAGTCTGGTGGTTTTTCTTAAATAAAATGCTCCTTTCAAACAGTTTCCAGAAATTTGCTGCAAAATTTCAGTGAATGAATAATCAGAAGGTCATCATTTCTGTACAGAACCTTGTAAAGAATTATGGAAGTTTTGAAGCCGTAAAAGGCATCAGCTTTGATGTATATGAAAATGAAATTTTTGGTTTGTTAGGACCAAACGGCGCAGGGAAATCCACTACACTTGAAATTATTGAAACACTTCGCGACAAAACTTCAGGAAAGATTTTTGTTGATGGAATTGACCTCGATAAAAATCCGAACGAAATAAAAAAAATCATTGGTGTTCAACTGCAAACCAGTGGCTATTATCCAAATCTGCATTTAATAGAGTTAATTGATCTTTTTGCCGGGTTGTACAACCGCAAAGTCGATGCAATGCATTTGCTTGATATGGTCAACCTGCGGGATAAAGCAAAATCGAAAGTGAAGGAATTAAGCGGGGGGCAAAAACAACGTTTTTCAATTGCCACAACTTTGATCAACGAACCAAAAATTATTTTTCTGGATGAACCGACAACGGGGTTGGATCCACAGGCCAGGCGAAATCTGTGGGATTTAATTAAAACAATTCAATCACAGGGAACAACCGTGATCATTACTACCCACTATATGGATGAAGCAGAGTTTTTGTGCGACCGTGTTGCTATTGTTGACTCGGGAAAAATTGTGGCAATGAGTTCTCCTGACAAATTAATAGATGAATTGGTGGAAACCGGTTTTGAAAGGCCAAAAGAAGTGAAAAAGGCAAACCTGGAAGATGTGTTTATTCATTTGACAGGAAAATCGTTGCGGGAAGACTAAATATTTCAAAATTTGAGATTAGTAAACATTTCTTGAAAACTGAAAATAGATTTTATGTCACTACAGGACAGATTATTTGGATTCCGGTCCGAAAAACTTAAAGAAGAAAAAGAAGCAGGTGCAAAATTCCTCTCAGAGAACAAAGCTAAAGAAGGCGTCAATGAATTGCCGGGCGGCATTCAATACCAGGTACTGAAAGAGGGTGAAGGGAAGCAGCCAAAGTCAAACAGCACCATCAAGGCGCATTATCGCGGAAGCCTTTTGAATGGAAAGGAATTTGACAGTTCTTACAAAAGAAACCAGCCCTTTACAGCAAGGTTAACCCAATTAATAAAAGGTTGGCAGCAAGTAATCCCGTTAATGAAAGAGGGAAGCATATACCGGTTGTGGATTCCATCTGATCTTGCTTATGGTGATAATGGAACCGGCGGAATTCCCGGCGGCGCAACTTTGCAATTCGATGTTGAGTTAATTCAAATACTTGATTAAAAATTAAATGATCATGCAAGTTGAAACCGATCTTCGTTATCCAATTGGTAAATATCTTCCGCAAGATTATTCTGAAAAATTAAAAGAAGAGTGGCTTTGTGATATTAAGTTCCTGCCCAACGCAATTGAAAATGCTGTTTCCAACCTGAATGAAGCGCAACTCCAAACACCTTACAGGCAGGATGGATGGACAGTTCATCAATTGGTGCATCATATTGCCGACAGTCACATGAATGCTTACGTCCGGTTTAAGCTTGGATACACTGAAGAGAATCCAACAATAAAAACCTATAATGAAAAAGCATGGGCAATAGCAAGTGACGTAAAGAATCTTCCCATCAATGTTTCGATTACACTCTTGCACGCATTGCACCAACGCTGGCATGAATTTTTGACTTCGTTCAACGAACAGGATTGGCAAAAAACATTGTTTCATCCTGAATATCAAAAACAGTTTACTCTCTGGCATTTTTTAGGATTGTATGCATGGCACAGTCGTCATCATGTTGCACACATCAGCGGCCTGAGAGACAGAATGGGCTGGGTTTGAAATTTGACGTTTGAAATTTTGAATTATGAAATGGAAAGTTGTCGAATCGGAAAAATTATTTTCAGCACCCTGGTTGAATGTAAGAAAGGATGTTTGTGAATTACCTGATGGAAGAAAACATTCTGATTATTATATTCTGGAATATCCCGATTGGGCAACTGCATTTGCTTTGACAGAAGATAATAAGGTTGTTATGGTAAGGCAATATCGCCACGGGCTGGGGGTGATCAGTACAGAGCTTCCCGGTGGTGTTATTGACAAAGACGAGACTGCAGAACAGGCCATTGCAAGAGAACTTCGCGAAGAAACCGGTTACGAATTCCAGTTTATTGAACCAATAGGGAAAGTTGCACCAAACCCGGCCACCAGCAATAATTACATGCACATGTTTATTGCTAAAGGTGGCAAGAAAGTAGCCGAACAAAAATTAGATGACACGGAAGATGTTGAAGTTTTGATTCAGTCCATTGATGAACTGAAACAGCTTTTAAGAGAGAATAAAATTGTACAGTCTTTGCATTCTACCTGCATTTTCTACGCATTGGAGAAATTAGGCTTGTTGAGTTACTGATGCTTTATTTACTTCTGCAACTAAAAAAATACTTCCGCAAACAATAATCAAATCATTTGGTGCAGCATTGCCCAGTGCATTTTGTATTGCAATATTTACATCCCCAAAAACATTTCCCCTAAGTTTAAATGAAGAAGCTTTTTCACTAAGCATCCATGCATCGAGTGCTCGTGGAATGTGAGCATGGGTGAAATAATACTCCGCCTGAACAGGTAAGAGCTGCAACACAGAGTCAACGTCTTTGTCTTTCACCATTCCGATAACGATGTGCAGTTTTTCAAAGCTTATTTTTTGAAGATGTTGCAACATTTGCTGCACTCCATCTTTGTTGTGTGCAACTTCTAAAATAATTGCCGGCTTTTCATGAATCAGTTCCCATCTGCCATGCAAACCTGTCAATTGCTTTACATTTTTTAATGCTGAATGAATATCTTTCTCGGTGACCTTCCAATCTTTTAATAATTGCATTGCCTGTAAAACAGCAAGAATATTTTTTGTTTGATAAATACCGCCGAGGTCCAATTCGTATTGACTCGTTCGATCGCAACTTCTGTCGATTACCGAAATTGCGATTAAATGATTTGAAATCCGATAGTCATCAACAAGAAAATTATCCTCTGCAAAGAAGATCGGTGCATTTCTTTGCCGAGCAATGTTTTTAAAAACCTCTTCTGTTTCCGGTTTCTTTTCTCCAATGACCACAGGGACTTTTTCTTTGATGATGCCTGCTTTTTCAAATGCAATTTCTTCCAGAGTATTGCCTAACATATTCATGTGATCCCAACCAATGTTTGTTATGACGGATAGTTCAGGCATGATAACGTTTGTGCTATCCAGTCTTCCACCCAATCCAACTTCAACAATAGCAATATCGACTTTCTGCCGGGCGAAATAATCAAATGCCATTACTACCGTTATTTCGAAAAAGGACGGTTGAATTTCTTTGATGGCAGGTTTTATTTTTTCAACAAAATCAACAACAAAATCTTTATCACACATTACTCCATTGACTTTAATTCTTTCCCTAAAATCATACAAATGCGGGGAGGTGTACAATCCTGTTTTATATCCCGCAGTCTGGAAAATTGCAGCAAGCATGTGACTCACTGAACCTTTGCCATTTGTTCCCGCAACATGAATGCTCCTAAAGTTTTTATGCGGGTCGTTTAATCGATCGCAAAGAAGTAAAGTGTTGGTGAGATCTTTTTTAAATGCAGCACTGCCCATGCGGCTGAACATGGGCAGTGTATTGTATAAATAATCTAATGTTTGTTCGTAATTCATCAACAGCAAAAATATTGCTGTTGTTTATTTTACTGTAAAATTAAATGTGAGTGTTTGTTTGAAGCCTCCGTCGTATTGCGGGTATTTAATTTGTCTTGCCCTGTCCATTGCAATATTGAACTGCTTACTTGATCTTGGCAGCGTTGAGCCTCTTGGTTGATAGGAAGCAGAAACCAATTTACCCGATTCGTTCACTTCGATATCCAAAGCAATTTTTCCGCCCTCATTAAAATCATCCTCAAAATTTTGAGCAGGAATATTTACAACTCTTACGCCGATATATTTTGTTCCGTTTGGATTTCCATTGTGAACACCTTTGTCGCCCGGGCCATCACCTGGGCCCTGTCCGCCGGGTTTGTTGTATCCAGGCAAGTCAGTGTTACCACCATTGCCGCTTCCGTGAGTGCTTGTCATTACAGCACGGGGTTTTACCACCACGGGCTTGCTTTTCGTTGTTTGATCTGTTTCGTTGTTGTTGATCTCTTTATTTGTATTCGGAGTTTTTGCTTTGGTGATTGGAGGAGAAGCAGGATGTTCTTCTGTTTCCACATCTTTAGTTGCCACCTGGCTTGTTATACTTTTTGACGGAGCCGGAGAAACATCCTGTGAAGCGGGAGCAGAGCTTGGTGTTCCGGTAACGATTGGCTGAACTTTGCCTGTACCCACATCATTGTTTCCAAGATTGACATCATCAAGGGGTGGTTCGTCGGGAAGTGCAATTTCAACGGCTTGCTCTTCCTGCGGAATTTCTTTAGGAGGCACGGTCATTCGTGCAAACAGAAAGAAGAGAAACAATCCACCAACAATACCAAAAGTGTAGGTAAGCGCCTTCAGGTTTTTTTGTCTTTCAAATTCTGCGGACATGGAAATTACATTGTTCATACAAATATAATTGTTGGCTTTGACAGGATAACGATGCAAAAGTTAGAGAAATTGCTCAAAAATTGCCAGTGAGTACTGATGTTTTAACAAAAGCAAAGCAAGTAGCAATCTGCCAACTGGCAGAACACCGTTCGTCGTCAAACAATTCTTTTGTAAATATTGTATGGAAGAAGTTTCATGATCTGTGCAATCAGCCACCAGCGTCTTGTAATGTAGGCAACACGTTTCTTTTTTTCAATGGCATTGATGATTTGGTCTGCTGCTTTTTGGGGAGAAGCAATCCAAAAGCGGCCTTTGCCTTTTACCATTTTTGTGTCAATAAAACCCGGTTTGATATCTGTGATAACAATGTCTTTCTCTAATCGGTTTGCTTTTATATTTAATCCTTCCGCGTAATTACTCATAAATGCTTTGCTTGCACTGTAAGAGGGAGCCCAGCTATTTCCCCTGATCGCCGCTATAGAAGAGGTAATCGCAATTTGTCCTGAACCTTTGTTTGCAAAATAATTGAAAGCCATACTCACAATCTGGACCAGACCAGATACGTTTGTTTTGGTTGTGGTCTGTTCAATTTCCCATTTTAAATCTTTGGAAGGCTCGCCATAACCAGAATTATAAATGAGTAAATCCAATCCGCCGAGCTGATCAATTAGTTGCTTTATTTTTTCCTCGTTTTCATTTCCCATCACATCAAAACAGCAAACAAAAACCTTGTTTGGATATTTTTCCCTGAGCTCATTTAAAAGATTTTCACGCCTCGCTGTAACGCCAACAATATTTCCTTTCTCCAGATACATCTCTGCCATGATTCTTCCAATTCCGGAACTTGCACCGACGATGATTATACGTTTTTGGGACATGAGTCAATTCTTTGAAGAAGAAAATCTTCTTAAAAATAATAAACCAAAGAAAGGCCCGATAAAAAGAAAAACGAGGCTGTATTGCTGAGTGTCCGTTGAAACTAGTTTTAATAACTGGATACTTAAAATAGTGATTGCAAAACCAACTGATGTAACAATGGTCAGCGCAGTTCCTTTGTTTTGCTGTGGTGCCGACTGAGCAACCAAGGTTGAAAATTGCGGCGAGTCAGAGACAACGGTCAATCCCCAGATAAGCAAAATTGCCAAAAACAAATTTTCATTCACATGGAAAATTGCAGATGATAGCAAACAGCAAATACCTGAAATAAATAATGAATAATAAGCTACTTTTTTGCTGCCTGTTCTTCTTGAAATAATTCCTCCAAAAACACAACCCAGACAACCGCTTGCTATAACAATGAATGACCACAACGCAATATCAAGGTGTGCATCGTTTAATTGATTATACCTTGTAAGTATGAACGGGACAAAAGCCCAGAATGTGTACAACTCCCACATGTGGCCAAAATAGCCAAGTGCTGCCGCACGAAAGTTTGATGATTTAAAAACAGTAAATGCAGTATTGATTTTAAAATTAAGATGCGTTCTGGAATTTGAATGAGGAACAAAAATGAGAATGAGTAATCCGCCGATCAAGGCAAGAATGGATGTCGACAACAAAACGTTTTGCCATTGCAATCCTTGCAATTGTGAACGAAGTACATGCGGAAAAGCTGTGCCGAGAACCAGGGCCCCAACCAAAAATCCCAAAGCATTTCCAAGGGTTTTTGGAAAATGTTCAGCGGCTATCTTCATTCCGACGGGATAAATGCCTGCAAGAAAAAAACCTGTAATAAATCTTAGTACGAACAGCCAGCCGGGATCTGTTGCTAGCCAGATCAAAACAAAATTTGCAGCAGCACCCATTAAGGATGAAATAAAAAAAACTTTTGCTGCTGAATAACGGTCGGCTATGGTGAATAAAGAAAAAATTAAGGTGCCTGCAATAAATCCAAATTGGACAATGGAGGTGATGTTTGCAAAGCCGGCTGAAGACGGTGGTTGAATATCAGCGATAATAGCATTGCCTGCAAACCAAAGTGACGTTCCTGCAAACTGGGAGAAAACAATAATGGGAAGAAGCAGTTTTGGTTTGGTTTGCATCAACTAAAATTAATGCGCAAAATCCACATCGTATTTCCCTTTGATCCTTTCAATCGGCGGATTGAAGTAACCAAATTTTAGTTTTGGAAATTCTTCCCTGATCAACTCCATCAACTGTTTCATTCCTAAGATTTCTCCGCTGTCAGCAACGCCAATTTTTCCCAAATACCAATCAGGATCAATATTGAAATTTCTCCACTGAATCATACAGAGGTCTGTATCAATAATTAATTTCCTCAAAGCTTCATATTCCGCAACCGAATCTGTCATTCCTGGGAAAACAAAATAGTTAATGGATGTCCATCCGCCAAAATCTCTCACCACTTTCAAACTCTCAATGATGTCCTCAAACTCATAATTGTTCGGACGGTAATAGGGCATGTAAATTTCTCTTCGTGCAGAATTGGTGCTTACACGAATACTGTTCAATCCTGCTTCGCATAATTTTCTAACAGCATCAGGTTTTGAACCATTGGTATTAATGTTAATGCTTCCTTTTTGTGTATGTTTTCTAATTTCAGTGATCGCTTCGCGGATGGTTTCCCACATCAACAAAGGTTCGCCTTCACAACCCTGTCCAAAACTTACAATTGGATAAGGCGCTGTTTCCAAGTGGGGAACTGTGTATTCAACAATTTCTTCCGCAGTTGGTTTGAATGTCAAGCGGTCCTGGGTTGATACAATCGTTTCGTCTTCGGGCTGGAAAGAAATGCATCCAACACAATTTGCATTGCAGGCAGGAGAGGAAGGAATGGGGCATTCCCATCTGCCCATAAAATAATTTCTTGCTGCAGGACAATGATACGTAAGCGCGCAGTTGTTTGCCAGGTGATTTACCAGCCGGTTGTGCGGGTAAGCCTTTATAAAATGCTCAACGCCTTGCTCTACTTTATTTTCATTAAAACCTTCGCACTCCTGCCTGATGTCCTGCTCAATTCGAATGGCGGGAACAAAAAATTTACCGTCATACCAGCCAATGGCGGTGTAGCAAAACAAAGGAAGAGTAGGTGCATTTTGCTCCGTTTCGTAAGCTGCCAGGTAAAATCCAGTGTGAGCAGGCGGAATGAATGCTGCAACGGCCCACCCTTTGGTGCACAACCGCATTTCGCCGGTTTTTACATCGATTCCAATCCCTCTGCGTCCTGGCAGTTCGTACTGCTGGCCGCCATCAGGTAACTCAATCCATTCATCTTCTGAAATGGGCAGAGCGTCCCAGCCACTTCTTCCAACTGCATACAAAGAAGTATCCTCAAAAATATTTCCTTTCCCGTCCGAATATAAAATGAATGGAGACATTGCGCTGAAATTTAAAACGGCAATGGTAGCTGAAAAAATCTGATTTGAGAACTAAAACTTCTTTAAAAATAAAGTCCCCGCCTAAGCAGTGGCGGGGATCTTTTTTGTCTCTCACAAAGCAGAACTATCTTAAATAAACTGTATTTGCTGAATTGATTTTTGAAGCAATCGTATTAATAGACTGTTCAGTTCTTTGATTCGCTGCATTGTTACCATCAATTTTTTTGTCAGCCTCTTTATTTTTATAAATTCCTGCCAGGGTTGGGGCTAAAACAAGAGAAACGATGGACATCAGTTTAATCAAAATGTTCATAGATGGGCCTGACGTATCTTTAAAAGGATCACCAACCGTATCGCCGGTTACTGAAGCCTTATGAGGATCAGAACCTTTATAAAATTTCTGTCCGCCAATGTCAACGCCTTTCTCGAAGCTCTTCTTTGCATTATCCCATGCACCACCGGCATTGTTCTGGAACATTCCCATTAAAACGCCGCTAACGGTAGCACCAGCCAAAAATCCACCCAAGGCCTCGGGTCCCAAAAGGAAACCTATGATAATTGGTGAAGCAATTGCGATTGCACCCGGCGCCAGCATTTTTTTGATAGAAGCGTCAGTGGAAATGGCTACGCACTTATCATATTCGGGTTTGCCTTTGCCTTCCATAATTCCGGGAATCTCACGGAACTGGCGGCGGACTTCTTCTACCATGCTCATTGCTGCCTGCCCAACGGCCTGGATAGCTAATGATGAAAAGATGAAAGGAATCATCCCACCAACAAAGAGGCTTGCCAAAACTTTTGCATTATAAATATTAATGCCATCCATTTTAAAACCATTGGTATTGATAACACCAACATAAGCTGCAAACAAAGCCAGGGCAGTTAGGGCTGCAGAAGCAATTGCGAAGCCTTTGCCTGTTGCTGCAGTTGTGTTTCCTACCGCATCGAGTGTATCTGTTTTTTCACGAACTTCTTTTGGCAGTTCACTCATTTCAGCAATACCACCGGCATTATCTGCAATAGGGCCAAAAGCATCAATTGCTAATTGCATTGCCGTTGTTGCCATCATACCTGCGGCAGCAATTGCTACTCCATATAAACCTGCAAAAGCATAGGAGCCATAAATACCACCTGCTAAAACCAAAATTGGAAGAAGAGTAGATTCCATGCCCACAGCCAAACCTCCAATTACGTTTGTTGCATGCCCGGTTCCTGACTGACGAACGATGGTCAACACCGGACGTTTGCCCATGGCGGTATAATATTCTGTGATAATGCTCATTAAAGTTCCTACCACCAATCCCACGGCGATAGAACCAAAAACATCCATTTTAGTAAATGCAAAACCCCTGAGATACATATCGCCATCAGGCAAAATAAAATTCACAAGGAAGTAAGCCGCGATCGCAGTCAAAATAATAGAACCCCAGTTACCCATGTTCAACGCTTTTTGAACAACTGAAGTACTGACAGGTGCATTCTCGCTGATTCTTACAAACCAGGTGCCCACAATAGAAAATAAAATTCCAACGCCGGCGATAAGCATTGGCAGTAATATCGGAGAGAAACCATTGAAACCATCGTTTAATGCAGTTTTGGCAGCATCGGTTACTTCATGTCCCAAGACAATTGTTGCCAGGACGGTTGCTACATAAGAACCAAAAAGATCGGCGCCCATACCGGCGACATCGCCAACATTATCACCAACGTTATCTGCAATAGTAGCAGGGTTGCGGGGATCATCCTCAGGAATCCCTGCTTCCACTTTACCTACAAGGTCAGCGCCAACATCGGCAGCCTTGGTATAAATTCCTCCGCCAACACGGGCAAACAAAGCAATGCTTTCAGCACCCAGTGAAAAACCTGTCAGCACCTCAATGGCTTTTGTTACTTCGTGAGAAGTGGACAACGAGCCGGGAGCAAATATTTTCAGAAGAACGATAAACAATCCGCCCAAGCCTAAAACAGCTAAACCGGCAACACCCATTCCCATTACGGAACCGCCCCCAAATGAAACATTCAATGCTTTTGCCAAAGAACTGCGGGCTGCATGTGCTGTTCTAACGTTGGCTTTCGTTGCAGCTTTCATTCCAATAAATCCCGCAAATGCACTGAAGAAAGCACCAATAATAAATGCAATGGCAATTGACCAATGCGATTCTTTATTCGTTGCTCCCATCACACCAAGCAGAATAGCTACTATAATTCCGAAATAGGTAAGAATCTTCCATTCTGCTTTTAAAAAAGCCATAGCACCTTCGGCAATATGATTACCGATTTCACGCATACGGTCGGTGCCATCATCCTGTTTGCTTACCCAAAAGAACTTAAAGACGGTGTATAAAAGGCCAATCAATCCCATGGCCGGAACTAAATACAAATACAAGTCAGACTTCATACTGTAGTTTTAGTAGAATTTAGTATCCCAATTTTTAGGACGGCAAAGATAGGGGTTGGGGTGGATTTACAAGAATGATGGAAAATGAAATCCGATCAGGCATTCTTTGTCCTTAAAAAACAGGTTTTAAGTTTCCTAATCTAGGTACAATGAGGACGTTATGGAACCGGCAATATTACTAATATCAGCTTTCCTGCCACCCAGTTTTACCTTCAGTAATCCTGTTGAGCATTTTGCAAACAGGTTCAATGATTTTTATTTTTCTCAATCTCCTGTTCAACAATAGAATTGATATTTGTCTTTGCGCCTTTCAATAAATAAATCTTCGTGCCTTGTTCTCTTGAGTAAGGATTTTCAATTCCTCCAACCAGCCCGACAGCATCAAACCATGGTTTTTCTCTTTTTCTGTTTGGGTCATCATCACTTGCTTCCTGGATCAAAATGACATTTTTAATCGGCTTGTCTAAAGCAAACCAATTGATGTAATCTGCGTTCATTGTGACGGCATTGATGTTTTTAAATTTCGAATAATAGTTGATGGCACCCGCCTCGCCATAATTATCACACAATACCAACGTGTTTTGTTTTTCAGAAACCTGGTTATAAACCGAATCTGTTTTTTCTGCCAGTTCCTTCCAACCCATCATATCGGCAAAGTCTTGTGGTAAGGAATGATCTTTTCCGTCTTCCCATCGTAACATTCCAAATTTTTTATAAAGCTGACTGTGTGCTTCAATTTGCTCAGGGGTTCTAATTGGAAAAGCGATCATAACAAATGGTATGGCTAAAACCATTACAAGCAAAATCAACACAGGCTTTAAAACTCTTTTCCATCCGAAGGCCAAAATTTTTTCCAGGTAAACAGAACCAAGGGCGATGAGCACAGGGTACAGCCCAATGGCATAATAACTTTTTGCCCTGAAATAAATATATGCCGCAATGACGATCAAATAGCTCCAGACAAAAAACCGGTATTTGCTCAGCGGTTTGTAAAAAAGCAATCCTATAAATGCAGCAACGATGATGAAAAAAGAATTGATAAAAAACAAAAATTGATTTTTGATAAAATCGATTCGATCAAAGTTTACCAATTGCGTTGCGGATAGCTCATTTAATTGATGAAGCGTTGGAAAATGATTGTTGACCTGCCAAAGAATATTTGGTAAAACAATGATGAGCGCGATTGCGACGCCTAAATAAAAATTTCCCTCACGGAAAATTTTTCTGTGCTCACTCAACAGCAATGCCGGCAAAAGTCCCACCAACAAAAAAACAATATTGTATTTGCTCAATATTCCAAAGCCAATCGAAAGGCCCGCAATCAAAAGCCATCTGGGATTTTCCGTGCTGATGAATTTTATCACCGTGAAATAAACCAAGGTCCAAAAGAAAATATCAGTGGAATTTGGCTGGTACAAAATATTGATGCGGAGAAGAACAGAGGTCAAAGTTGCCAGGGAAGCCAATGCAAGTGCAAACCATTTTCCATTTAGTTCTTCAACCATTTTCCAAACCAGCAAAATGGTCAGAGATCCAAAGAATACAGGAAAAAATTTCACCCAAAAGACCCCGTTGCCCAAAAGATTTATCAGGTAAGAAACCCATGATGTCATTGGCGGAACAGAAATATATCCCCAGGCCAAATGTTTGCCTTGATCGAGATGCAAATATTCATCCCTTTGTAAATCATAAACGGGATTGATAAGGAAATGCTGCAGTACAAGTTTGATAAAAAGAATAATAACAAAAACAAGAATCGTTTTTTTCATGCAGTACTTGGTTGAATAAAGATAAGTTCAGAAATTTTATATAGTGATTGAAAAGAAATAATTGTTTTGATAAACTTTAAGATATTCGTAAAGAAAATTATTGCTTATGCGATTTCTTGCCGCCATTTTTCTTCTCTGCATATTTTCATCAGTGCTTGCACAAAAAGACGAAAACAAATTCAACGGACTGAATTTAAATCTTGGCAATCTCTTTCGTGTATCTGAGGCAAAAACAAGATCGATCAGTCCTGAGAATTTTACAGGACAACCCGGTAGTGGTGGTAAAGCCACATTGAAAGAAGGCGTCAGTGGGGACAATGCAAGAGAGTTGGGTGTTGGATGGAAGGTAAATCCTTTCATTTTTATTGAAGGTGGCAAAACTGTAACGATTGCTGAAATTGACGGACCCGGCGCCATTCAGCACATTTGGATGACGCCAACAGGCAATTGGCGTTTCACAATTCTTCGTTTCTATTGGGATGATGAAAAAGAACCTTCGGTTGAAGTTCCTGTTGGTGATTTTTTTGCAATGGGGTGGGGACAGTTTGCGCCGCTCAATTCATTGCCTGTTACGGTAAATCCCGGAAGTGCGTTCAATTGTTATTGGACAATGCCTTTTAGAAAAAAATGCAGGATCACAATGGAGAATTTGGCAAAGGACCGGATGAATGTTTTTTATCAAATCGATTACACGCTAACTGATGTTCCAAACGATGCGGGATATTTTCATGCACAATTTCGCAGAAGCAATCCAACAAAAGGTTCGCTCCACGTATTGGTTGATAGCATACGGGGCAAAGGACAATATGTTGGAACTTATTTGGCATGGGGCGTAAACAACAACGGCTGGTGGGGCGAGGGGGAAATTAAATTTTATATTGATGGGGATAAGGAATATCCCACAATAAACGGAACAGGAACAGAAGATTATTTCTGCGGCTCCTATGATTTTGAGAACCAAAAAACACATCAATACCAGGAGTTCTCAACGGCCTATGCTGGTTTGCACCAGGTCATTCGTCCCGACGGTATGTATAATTCACAACAACGCTTTGGAATGTATAGATGGCATATTATGGACCCTATTCGTTTCGACAAAGGATTGAAAGTAACCATCCAGGATCTAGGATGGAGAAGCGAAGGAAGATATCTTCCGCAACAATCGGATATCAGTTCGGTGGTTTATTGGTATCAATTGGAACCACATGCAAAATTTCCAAAGCTCCCGTCTAAAAATGACTTGGAAGTGAACTAAATTTTAAAATGAACGTGATCTTATGAGGATAAAATCGATATTGCCTGTTTTGTTTTTCTTTTTTGCTGCCGGCATCAATGCCCAAAAGAAACAAACGAAAACTGTTACTGTCGTTTCACAGACAGCAAAAGTTTGGTCGGCGCAAAAAGCAAATGCCTGGTATAACCAACATCATTGGATTTGCGGTGCCGATTTTCTTCCGAGCACTGCTATCAACCAACTGGAAATGTGGCAGGCTGAAACATTTGATCCGGCAACGATCGATCGTGAGTTGGGTTGGGCAGAAAATATCGGATTCAACACGATGAGAGTTTTTCTGCATAGCCTTGCATGGAAACAAGATCCTGATGGATTTAAAAAACGTGTTGATCAATTTTTATCAATTGCAGATAAACATCACATTCAACCATTGTTTGTTTTTTTTGATGACTGCTGGAATAAAATCCCACATGCAGGCAAACAACCGGAGCCAAAAACAGGAGTTCATAATTCAGGCTGGGTGCAGGATCCCGGGCAGCCCGCATCAAACGACACGACTATTTTTCCTGAATTGGAAAAATATGTAAAAGATGTTCTAACAACTTTTAAAACGGATAAACGCATTCTTCTTTGGGATTTATACAATGAACCGGGCAACAGCGGTAAAGGCGATTCAACATTGAACTTACTTGGTCGTGTTGTGAAATGGGCAAGAGAAGTAGATCCTCAGCAACCAATAAGCATTGGATTGTGGGCATGGGATTTTGAAAAGCTCAATGCCTTTCAAATTGCAAATTCGGACATCATTACTTATCATGATTATGAAGAACCACAATGGCACCGGCGCGTCATTGAATTGTTGAAAGCAAATGGCAAGCCTTTGATTTGTACTGAGTATATGGCCCGGCCTCGTAACAGCCGTTTCTCAAATATTCTTCCTTTATTAAAAAAGGAAAATGTTGGTGCCATCAACTGGGGATTTGTTTGCGGTAAGAGCAATACGATTTATGCATGGGACACTCCAATACCTGACGGCAGCCAACCAATAGAATGGTTTCACGATATCTTTCGCAAAGACGGTACGCCATACAGGCAAGATGAGGTCAATCTTATTAAAAAATTAACCACCGAAAACTCAAACAAATTGTAACAACCAAAACCATGACAAAAAAACTTTTTTTATTTCTGCTCACTGCAAATTGTTTAATGATGTTTGCATGCAACAGTTCAACCACACCTTCGGCCAACGATTCCACATCCAAACAAAGCGATAGTTCTTTAGCCAAAATTTTATTAGATAGAAAAAACTTCCAGGAAAAAATAGACGGCAGGCAAACCGATTTGTACACTTTAAAAAACAAGAACGGCATGCAAGCTGTTTTCACCAATTACGGTGGAAGATTGGTCAGCTTACTCGTGCCCAAAAAAGATGGATCCCTGGTTGATGTTGTTGTTGGAATGAAAAGTGTGAATGATTATAAGAATTCAACAGAACCGTATTTCGGAGCAACCATTGGCCGCTATGGAAACCGCATTGCAAAGGGAAAATTTAGCCTGGATGGAAAGCAATTTACGCTTACAATAAACAACAAGCCAAACACCCTGCACGGAGGTACAAATGGTTTTCAATACAAAGTGTGGGATGCTAAAATGCCCGATGATCATAGTTTGGAACTGACCTATCTTTCAAAAGATGGTGAAGAAGGTTTTCCCGGAAACCTGAAAGTAAAGGTTGTTTACACACTTACCGATAACAACGAATTGAAGATGGATTATGAAGCAACTACGGATAAAAAAACAGTTGTCAATCTTACCAATCATGCATTTTTTAATTTAAATGGCGAATGTTCAGGAACAATCAACAACCATAGGCTCCAAATTTTTGCAGATAATTATACGCCTATTGATTCCACCTTAATTCCAACCGGCAAAATTGAACCGGTTGCAAATACGCCATTCGACTTTAGAAGCCCTTCGGCTATCGGTTCAAAATTGGATGACAAAAATGAGCAAATAAAATATGGTCATGGTTATGATCACAATTTTGTTTTGAATAAAAATCAGGGAACAGGTTTGAATCACGCAGCAACTGTCGTAGGCGATCAGTCCGGAATTGAAATGGACATTTATACCCAGGAACCGGGATTGCAATTTTATGGCGGCAATTTTATGCAAAGCAAAAACAGTTTTAACGCTGGTTGTAAAGATGATTTTCGGACAGCATTTTGTTTGGAGACCCAACATTTTCCTGATTCACCAAATCATCCTCAGTTTCCCTCAACTACATTAAATCCGGGACAGACGTACAAAACTTCATCTGTTTATAAATTCCTAGCAACGAAATAATTCTTCTGTTTCGTAATCCATAAAAAAAACATCTTTACAAACGATAAATAATTATTATGACACTTCAGTGGATTGATTATCTCATCATTGTTATTTATTTTCTTTTTGTTGTCGGAATTGGGATCATGTTAAAAAGAAGGGTGAAGACGGGCAACGATTTTTTAATGAGCAATCGTAATATTCCATTGTGGATCACTTCTCTTGCATTTATCTCAGCCAACCTTGGTGCACAGGAGGTCTTGGGAATGGCAGCAAGTGGTGCCAAATATGGATTATACACAGCACACTACTATTGGCTCGGTGCTGCATTTGCGATGATTTTTTTAGGCGTGTACATGATGCCATTTTATTATGGTAGTCGTGCACGAAGCGTTCCTGAATATTTGAAACTCCGTTTTGACGAAAAGACAAGAACATTTAACGCGGCAACGTTTGCTGTTATGACCGTCTTTTCTTCGGGCATTTCATTGTATGCATTAGCGTCATTAATGGAAATTGTTTTAGGCTGGGATTTTAATGCGTCTATCTGGATAGCCGCCATTATCGTTTTGATTTATATTTTACTTGGTGGATTAACGAGTGCCGTTTACAACGAAGTGTTGCAATTCTTTTTAATTGTTTTAGGAATTGCTCCTTTGGTTTTTATTGGCATGAAAAAAATTGGCGGATGGCAAGGCATTGTGCATAATGTTGATGATGCAAAATTGCATGTATGGAAAGGGATGGCCCACGCATCGACTAATCCAATGGGAGTAGACGCGTTTAGTTTAGTATTCGGATTGGGCTTTGTACTGGCATTCGGTTATTGGTGCACTGACTTTTTGGTTGTTCAACGAGCAATGATTTCACGAAGCCAGAATGAAGCAAGAAGGACTCCCATTATCGCTGCAATTCCAAAAATTTTTATGCCTGTTGTGGTGATTCTTCCTGGAATTCTTTTGCTTGCTCTGCAAAGTAAAACAAGTGGTTTTGCTCTTCCGAAAACGCCAACCGGGGATACTAATTATAACATGGCATTGCCGGTGTTGTTACAAAATCTTTATCCAAGCGGAATTTTAGGCGTTGGCGTTACTGCATTGATTGCATCTTTCATGTCAGGCATGGCAGGAAATGTAACGGCCTTCAACACGGTTTGGACATTTGATATTTATCAATCTCACATCAACAAAAATGCATCTGAAAAACATTATCTCTATGTGGGCAAAGCAACCACAGTTATTGGAATTTTAATTTCTATTGTTACAGCCTATATCGCAAGAGGATTTAACAGCATCATGGATTTGCTGCAACTTGTTTTCTCATTTGTAAATGCGCCGTTGTTTGCAACCTTTTTTCTTGGAATGTTCTGGAAAAGAACAACAGCAAATGGTGCATTCTGGGGATTATTATCAGGGACAACTGCCGCAGCATTGACCCATGGATTAACTACTGCGGAAGGGAAAGGCGGATGGATCGCAAATCTTCATACTTTTTATTCAGGAACAAGCCAGGCATTCAATATTGCAGGTATAGCATTCATTGTTTGCTTTGTTATGACTGCTTTGATCAGTTCATTCACAGAAAGAAAACCAAATGACGAATTGGTTGGATTGGTTTACAGCCTGACGCCAAAGCAAAAGGATGAAGCAAAAGTTTGGTATAAAAATCCATTGTGGCTGGGGCTCATCGTTTTGATCATTACCGTTGTACTAAACATTATTTTCTATTAAACATTCAATTATGGATAAATTATTAGACCTGCGTTTTGTTATTGGCGTTTTCTTCACCATTCTTGGAGTTCTTCTTCTTGGATACAGTTTTACCAATGAAAATTTCAATGCACTGGAAACTAACCGCTGGTGTGGAATTATTTTTCTTGTTTTTGGAGTTATCATGATCATTTTTTCACTCCGGAAAAATGCGCACGATGAGCTTTTAAAAGAAGATTGAGCCAGGGTTATTTTACAAAAGAGAAGGAAACAATTTGTTTCATTGAAGGACTTAAGACTTTCAGGTAATAAAAACCTTGTTTTAAGTTCTCAACAGGCAAAGTAATAATTTGATTGCCTGCAGCAACATCAATGGCACCCTCTTTAAGTTTGGTCCCGTTCGAATTGAAAATCGAATAGGTGGCTTTTCCCTTTTCAATTGAATTGATTTGTGCAAAAATTTTATCCTGGACCGGATTTGGCCAATGTTTTATCCCGGAAGAGGTTATAGTGTTTACTCTTATAATTTCAGAATAGGAGATGTGATCAAACTTGTCTTTTATCCGCAGTCTATAAAAAGAAAATGAACTAAACGGAATCTTTATTTCGTTTTCAGTGTTTCCAAACGGTGCCGCAATAGTTTTTACGGTTTCAAAATTATTATTGTTGCTCCCTTCTAAAGCCACTTCTTTCAAATTTTCCAGGTCGCTAACAGCATATCTAAATGTCTGCAGGTTTTGTTGAATTCCGTCGTACCTGAAATCTAGAATTTTGATCGGCAATACAACCCCATAACAATTGAAAATAAAAAAGTCGTAAGTTTTCAGATTGCAAGACGATGACGACGCTACTGTAATTCTATAACGGCCGTAGGCCAGATTATTAATGTCAATTGAGGGTGCCGTATTATCAATGCCATTGGTATATTGGTCAATGCTGTTAAATAAGTTGTTGCTGTCAACATCATAAGCAAGTGTGTAGTTCATTGGGAAAAGGGAATTGACATCACTTGCACTTACCTGGATTGAAATACTTCCTTGAGTGGTCTGACAATTGGATGCACTCAGTGTGCTGAAACTGTAGCTGGCAGATGAGGTGCTTCCGGTTTTGTTTGGCGCATCTGCACTAATGGCTGTAGTTTTTAACCACCCGCAGTCACCATCTACCTTTCTTGCAAAACTATTGTCAATCCCGGTGGAACTTCCAATGGCTTCATAATTGATGCTCATTGTGCTTAAGTCGAAAGTTTTACCGGAACATCCCCCGCTTAAGTTTGGTGTCGTAATGGATACAGAAGAACTTACGGGCACATTCCTTGTTACGGCATCAACAACATTCAGATTTGGATCTAATAAGACAACTTTTTCATTAGCACTTCCGCCATTCTGCAAAAAACCATCGCCCGTTGTAGGAATGCTTGTATTGGTGCAATTGCAAGTTGTCCAATTTAAATCAACCGTAATGGCACTGTCTGAGTTACCACAATTTTTTGCCAGAGTATTTTGTCCCGATAAAACAAAATATTGACGTGGTTGGATAATAGTGTTTGGAGGGATGGTCACTGAATATTTTCCGTTCGTTACAATATAACAGCCGATGTCCATTGGGCCCGGACCAAAATTCATCAATTCAATAAATTCACTTGTAGTACTGCACCCCGACCATGGCATAAATTCATTAATAACAATTCTGCCCTGGCCAAAAAAAGATTTGGAACAGAGAAAGAAAATAAAAAAGAAACTGAGCTTAAGACAAACTTTTCTTTTCATTGGGTTGGATCACATGCTAAAATAAATCTTTGGTGAAACTGCGTACGGTTTTTACGAAAAAGAGATGAAAACATAAGTGATTTCACTGGTTTTTTGTAACGGTAAACCGGGTACAATTGACCATAAGGCAAAGTAAAACTTCGATGTTCTTGTACCAGGGAAAATGTTTTAATGTTCTGCGGTTCGGAAATCCAATTTTTTACAAGATCTAAAAATTCTTTATCTGCAGAAACGCCTGTGAAAGCGCATTGATAATATCAGTTGCAATGATGTATTCCTGGCCCAACCGGTCAGCAGCAAAATCTGCTGCCAGCCCATGCAGATAAACGCCAAAGATGGCAGCATGTTCAGAAGAGTAGTTTTGAGCAAGCAAGGCTGTAATAATCCCGGTTAAGACATCACCGCTGCCGCCTTTTGCCATACCCGCATTTCCTGTACTATTAAAAAACAAATCGCCGCAGGGAGTCGCAATTAAAGTGTGATGTGATTTAAGAACGATAACGATATTTAGTTGCCGTGATTTTTGTTTTGCAATTTCGATTCTTTCGAAATCATTTTTATGATCACCAAACAAACGATCGAATTCTTTTGGATGCGGAGTAAGAATGGAAAGCGAGGGAAGTTGTTCCAGTAAATTTTTTTCAATTGCTAAACAATTTAATCCGTCTGCATCGATCACCAACGGCTTTTTATACCGGCGCGTAATAAACGAAATCAAATTTTTCGTTTCGTCTGCAGTTCCGATTCCCGGTCCAATCCCAATGACTGAATATTTTTCGATTTCACGGGGAAGTTGTGAAAGTGTGTTTTGATTTTCATCGGTCATTACCATTGCTTCTGGCAAAGCAGTTTGCATAATTTCATATCCGCATTTTGGCAGATAGCATGTAAGCAATCCAACGCCACAATGCAAACAACTTTTTGCAGATAAAACTGCAGCACCCATTTTGCCATAACTTCCTGCAATCAACAAGGCGTGGCCAAAATTTCCCTTGTGTGCGAACGCATTTCTTGGTTTATAAATCGTTTTGATGACATTATCGACAATAAAAAACTGGCTGAACTTCCGGGAACCTAAAAAATCACCGTGCAATCCAATATCCAAAACATGAACTTCTCCTACGAAACCGGCATTTTCCTGTACAAGTAAAGCTAATTTGTAGCATTGAAATGTAAGGGTATAATTCGCGTTTACAACCTGGTTTTCTTTCGACGATCGATCGATGAATAACCCGCTGGGTAAATCAATTGAAATTACGATTGCAGAAGATTCATTAATATGTGAAACAAGATCGCCTGCTAATCCTTGTAAAGGTTTATTCAGTCCCGATCCGAACAGTGCATCAACAATTATTTCATCGTTGTTTACTGGCGGAAAATTTTCCTTTGACTGAATAAAATGAATTTCTAAAAAACCAAGGTCATGCAGCCGTTGTAAATTGATTTGAAAATCATTACTTCCTGGCTTGCCCGGTTCGAGTATGAAAACAGAAACAGAATAATGATTTTGAATCAGCATTCGTGCGAGTGCTAATCCATCTCCACCATTATTTCCTTTGCCGCAAAAAATTTTGAAAATCCCGTTCTTCCAATTTCTTTTATCAATCCAGTCAAAACACTTTTTTGCAGCCCGTTCCATTAAATCAACAGGGGAAACAGGTTCGTGCTGAATAGTAAATTGATCCCAATCTTTAATTTGCTGTGCAGTTAAAATATTCACTGCTGTCAAAGCTAAGCACTGATGAATGAACCAGCAATGATTTAAACATTGCGGTTGTAAGGCTATTTTCCACCGTCTTCGTCGTCGTTGGAATTGTTTTCACTTCGTCCATCATAAGGTCCGAACAGGTTGTACATTTTTTTTGACATGGAGTAAACACCCATGTTATACTTGTTTGAAGTCATGATGATGGTGACATGTTCGTCTGTTAATCTTGCAAAGGCAGATGTAAACCCGTGCCACTTACCATTGTGATAGATTACTTTTTTATGATTGGGAAGCAGCAGCAAATGCCAGCCCAGGCCATAGTTTTTAATTCCGGGCCTTTCAAAACTATAAGGAGTAAATGCAGAGTCAAGCAAATCTTTGCGGATAATTTTCCCGTCATACAATGCCTGGTCCCATTTCAAAAGGTCGCGACATGTGGAGTAAATATTTTTATCACCGTAAGGACCATCGGAAAAATCAGGCGTCCATAACCCACCGTTCGCTTTGTAAGAGTAAACAACAGAGGCAGAATCTGCTTGTGTTTTTACAAACGTGTGTGTCATTTGCAGCGGGGTGAAGAAATTATCCTGCATGTATTTTGGATAAGGAACACCACTCACTTTTTCGATTATTAATGCAAGCAAAACATAGTTTGTATTGCAATAGGTGAAATGCTTGCCAATTAAACTAGTGAGGGGCGGATGCCATTGATACAATGTATTTAAAACATCCTGGTTTGTTGCCGGTTGATTTCTCTTCCACTTGTACTGCTCAAAATAATACAGGTAATTAGGAAGTCCGCTTCTATGATTCAGCAACATCTTCACCGTTACACCCTGGTATGGAAAATTTGGAAAGAATTTGCCAAGCGTATCTTCCAGATTGAGTTTGCCATCCTGGATCAATTTTAAGATTGCTCCCGATGTCAATGTCTTTCCGGTGGAGGCAATTTGCATTGAAGTCTCAGCCGTCATTGAATCTTTTGTCCTGAGGTTGCTGAATCCAGAGTAACGTTCATAAACCGGTACCCCGTTTTTAGCAACCAATATCCCTCCATTGAAATACCTTGATGAAAGGTTTTTATCAACGAAATCGCTTACAAGATCATGATATCTTTTATACTCCGCAGGATCGAGACTAGGAGGTTGGGCAATACTTAAAACAGTATCTTTTCTTGGTTTTTTTGAAGTGTTATTAGCCGCCGACTGACAACTCCACAAGCCAACAATTAAGCACAGTGTAACAACTAAGGTTCTCAACGTATTAATTTTTCAAAAGATTGGTAATCTGGTAAAATTATTAGAAATCGGACTACAAAAACAAATCCAATTTATTCTTACAAAATTTTTATGCCGCATATTTGTACTATGGACGCAAGCAAAACTAGTTATCCTAAAGAAAAAATCAAGGTATTACTACTCGAAAATATTAGTGAAATTGCTGTAAGAAATTTTCAACGCCAGGGATATGCTCAAGTTCAAAAATTAACAAAAGCACTTCCTGAAAATGAACTGATTGAAGCGGTTAAAAATGTTCACATTCTTGGCATAAGGTCCAAAACACAAATTACACCTTCTGTACTTGAGGCTGCAACAAAACTCCAGGCTATTGGTTGTTTTTGCATTGGCGTGAACCAGGTGAATTTAAACAGCGCAACCGAACATGGCATTGCTGTTTTCAATGCACCGTATTCCAACACACGCTCCGTTGCTGAATTAGTAATGGGTGCCGCAATCCTGTTAATCCGGAAAATTCCTGACAAAAGCACTGCTGCACACAAAGGGATTTGGATGAAGGATGCAAGTGGCAGCTTTGAGCTGCGTGGAAAAACATTAGGCATAATTGGTTATGGAAATATCGGTTCGCAGGTGAGCGTTTTGGCTGAAGCCTTAGGAATGAAAGTGATTTATTATGATGTGGAAACAAAACTTCCTTTGGGGAATGCAATGGACATGCGTACCCTGAAGGATGTGTTGAGCAAGGCAGACGTTGTCACGCTGCATGTTCCGGAAACTCCGCAAACAAAAAACCTCATCAATAAAAATAACCTGAAATACTGCAAACAGGGTTCTATCATCATTAACTATGCAAGGGGAGAAGTGATAGATTTGGATGCGTTGAAAAAAGCCATCGAAAGCAAACAAATTTCAGGGGCCGCCATTGATGTTTTTCCCGTTGAACCAGAAAAAAACGGAGACAAGTTCGAATCACCGCTGCAAGGGCTGCCGAATGTTTTACTAACGCCTCACATCGGGGGCTCAACAGAAGAAGCACAACAAAACATTGGGGAAGACGTAAGTTTGAAACTTTTGCAATATCTCGAAAAAGGAATCACTTTGGGTTCACATACGGTTCCGGCATTGTCGCTGCCACCGCAGGAGGGGTCACATCGCATTTTACATATCCATAAAAACGTGCCTGGCGTGTTGAGTGATATCAACACGAGGTTGTCAAAAAACAAAATCAATATTGTTGGACAGTACTTGAAAACCAACGATAAGATTGGATACGTTGTAGTGGATGTTGACAAGCAATTATCCAATCGTGCCGCACAGCTTTTAAAGGAAGTGCCCAATACAATCAAGGTTCGATTATTGTATTGATAATGCAGTTGTTAATCCTAACTCGAAAGTTTTATTACGCTTTGCGAAAACCTTTTGGGTAAACGAGAAGGAACTTTGCATTAAATAAAAAGGTATGGCTATAAAAGTTGTTATCGTTGGGGCCGGTTTTGCAGGACTTCGTTTAGCTAGAAAATTAAACAACAAACCCGGCTTTGAGGTTTTGTTGATCGATAAATTCAATTACCATCAATTTCAGCCGTTATTTTACCAGGTAGCAACCGCAGCCCTCGATGCAAGTAATATTTCTTTCCCGCTGCGCAAAGCTTTTCACAACAGTAAAAACGTTCGCATCAGGGTTGAAGAAGTAAAGGAAGTTTCAACCAACCAGAATAAAATTATCACCGAATCGGAACAGATAGCTTATGATATTTTGGTTTTGGCAATGGGAGCTGATACCAATTTTTTCGGAAACCAGAATTTAGTTGCTAATGCTTTCCCTATGAAGTCAACTGTGGAAGCTTTGCAAATCCGTCATCGTTTGGTTCAGAATTTTGAAGACGCTTTATTAGCAAAAGACTCTTTGCAGTTTCAGAAATTGATGAATATAGTTATTGCCGGTGGTGGACCGACGGGAGTTGAAGTTGCAGGGGCCATTGCTGACATGAAGCGGTTTGTATTACCGAAAGATTATCCTGAACTTGATTTCACCAAAATGAATATTTATTTACTGGAAGGAGGTCCAAGAACGCTTGGCCCGATGAGTGAAAAATCGTCAGAAGATTCGTGCAGGTATTTACAGAAAATGGGCGTTACTGTAATGACAAGTACTCTTGTAAAAGATTATGACGGTGAGCAGGTCATATTAGGGGATGGAAAAACAATCCCAACAAATACAGTGATTTGGGCTGCGGGTATAAAAGGTAATGTTCCATCTGGTATTGATAAATCTTTGATCGTTCGTGGAAACAGGATTAAGGTTGACAGGCATTGCAAAGTTGAAACCAGCAGCAATATTTATGCGTTAGGAGATCTTGCTTATATGGAATCACCAAAATATCCGCATGGTCATCCACAGGTTGCTTCGGTTGCAATTGCGCAGGCAGATTTATTAGCTGAGAACTTGATCTTGATGGAGAGAAAATCAAACAAAATTTACGAGTTTGAATATCACGACAAGGGCTCAATGGCTACTGTTGGAAGGAACTTGGCAGTTGTTGATCTCCCTAAGCCAAAACTTCATCTCAACGGGTTTTTTGCATGGTTAATCTGGATGAGTCTTCACTTATTTTTAATTCTTGGCGTAAAGAATAAACTAATGACGTTTATCAACTGGATATACAATTACTTTACTTACGATCAAAACCTGCGATTAATATTTAAAGAATTTTACCGCCCGAGAAAAAAGCCAGTCGTAGCAATGCCCGCTCAAACGCAGATCAGCCCTCAAAGTTCTGCAACTAGCCAATCTACATCATCGCAACAAACTGATGATGATCGCTTGCGGCAGGCGGCAAGTTTTAAAAGGTAGTTAGTGCGATGCAGATAATGAATCCTGCAATATTTTTTGTTCGGCAGATTTGGCCCAGTCAATAATTAACTTTCGCTGCGCGTCACTTAACCTCGCATCTTTATGAATCCATAAGTAGGAACTGATTGGCATTTCATGTTTATCAACTTGTTCAGCAGTTTCATCAAGCCTTCGCATTCTTCTTTTATAGGAGCCCGTATTGAATTCGGTATAATTCAAATGACGTTTGCCTTCGTTAATATGATTTTTTAGCCACCAGTTTACTGGCGAGATATGATTGTACCAGGGATATCTTGTGCTATCGGAATGACAGTCATAGCAGGCAGTTTTTAGTAATGCCATTACGGTGTCCGGAACTTGTACTGCATGGGTAATATCATTTGCACTTTGCGCCGAACCATTATTTTTTGCTGGTTGAATAAATTGAATAACGACCAAAAGAATAATAACGCCAATCAGAATTTTCTTAACCATGTCTTTAAATTTTGCTCAAGTTATCGCTTTCGTTTTTTATTTTCAATGACTTGGGTAAATGCAAATTCCAATCCATAATCCGGCAAAAATCAAACTGCCGGCATCGCAATGCACAGCTCGAATTTGATCGCAGACAATTCTATCATTTTCAAATCCATAGGTCTCGTTAAAAATCTTAAAATAGATTCTTGTTGAACGCTTTTTTTCTTTAGGTTTGAATTCAATTAGCCCTTATACCATGAGTACGAAAAAAACAAAATCCAATGGTGCAACCCATGCACCTGACTCTCCAATTATGGCAGAGGATTCAATTACAACTGCCCCGGTAAAAAAATCAAATGGTAAATCCAATGGTACAAAAGCGTCGAATGGCAGCATTACGCCTGTTTTTGGGCCTGCAGAAATAGATGGATTTATTGATGGGAGAGATTTATTAAAGGTGCTTGTTCAGGTGCGTAATGGAGACTTCTCCGCCAGAATGCCAAGCGATGGAATTGGGCTATCCGGCAAAATCTACGATACCATCAATGAAATAATAGGATTAAACGAACTGCTCGTTAAAGAATTAACAGAAGCAAGAAAAATTATTGGCAAGCAAGGTAAACTCAATCACCGCGTTGAGCTGCCCCGTTTAGCACAAGGCTCATGGAATACTGCGGTTGAATCTATTAATAGTTTGATCTCCGACCTTGTTCACCCAACCATTGAAATTGCACACGTAATTTCTTCAGTGGCAAAAGGAAATCTTTCGCAGGAAATGCCGTTGCAAATTGGTGACCACATATTGCAAGGTGAGTTTGCCAGAATTGCAACCGAGGTAAATGACATGGTGAAGCAGTTGAATCTCTTTTCCATGGAGGTGACCCGTGTGGCAAGGGAAGTGGGTTCTGAAGGTAAACTTGGTGGACAGGCAAGGGTAAAAGGTGTTGCCGGTGTGTGGAAAGATTTGACTGACTCGGTAAACCAAATGGCTGGTAATTTGACCGCACAGGTTCGAAACATCGCGGAAGTAACAACGGCGGTAGCCAAGGGTGATTTAAGTAAGAAGATCACGGTGGACGTGCAAGGAGAAATTCTTGAGCTGAAAAACACGATCAATACGATGGTGGATCAGCTGAACTCTTTCTCTTCGGAAGTAACCCGTGTGGCAAGAGAAGTGGGTACCGAGGGAAAATTGGGTGGTCAGGCTGAGGTGCAGGGTGTTGCCGGAACATGGAAAGACTTGACCGATTCTGTAAACCAGATGGCGTCGAACCTTACAGGCCAGGTAAGAAATATCGCCGAGGTAACAACAGCGGTTGCCCGTGGCGACCTGTCAAGAAAAATTACCGTGGACGTAAAAGGAGAGATCCTTGAATTAAAGAATACCATCAACACGATGGTGGACCAGCTGAACTCCTTCTCGGCAGAGGTAACAAGGGTTGCCCGCGAGGTGGGTAGTGAAGGTAAACTTGGAGGCCAGGCTACAGTAAAAGGTGTGGGTGGCGTTTGGAAGGATTTGACTGATTCGGTAAACCAAATGGCTTCTAATTTGACTGCGCAGGTACGTAATATCGCAGACGTAACGACGGCGGTTGCAAATGGAGACCTTTCAAAGAAAATTACAGTGGATGTTCAAGGTGAAATCCTTGAATTGAAAAATACGATCAATACCATGGTGGACCAATTGAACTCCTTCGCATCCGAGGTAACTCGTGTGGCGTTGGAGGTTGGTACGGAAGGTAAATTGGGTGGTCAGGCACAGGTGAAAGGAGTGGGAGGTGTATGGAAAGATCTTACAGACTCCGTGAACCAGATGGCCTCGAATCTTACAGCCCAGGTAAGAAATATTGCAGAAGTAACAACAGCCGTTGCTAACGGTGACCTTTCTAAGAAAATTACAGTAAACGTAGAAGGAGAAATTCTTGAGCTGAAAAACACGATCAACACGATGGTGGATCAGCTCAACTCATTTGCATCAGAGGTAACCCGCGTGGCTCTTGAAGTAGGAACAGAAGGAAAACTCGGCGGCCAGGCCAAAGTGCAGGGTGTTGGTGGAACCTGGAAAGACCTTACTGAATCGGTTAACCAGATGGCTTCTAACTTGACAGGGCAGGTGCGTAACATCGCCGAGGTAACGACAGCCGTTGCCAAGGGGGATCTTTCCAGGAAGATCACAGTGGATGTTCGCGGTGAAATTCTTGAACTAAAGAATACCATCAACACAATGGTGGACCAGTTGAACTCATTTGGTTCCGAGGTAACCCGTGTGGCCCGCGAGGTTGGTACAGAAGGTATCCTCGGTGGCCAGGCTGATGTACCCGGGGTGGAAGGCCTTTGGAAAGATTTGACCGACTCGGTAAATAAAATGGCCTCGAACCTGACAGGCCAGGTGCGTAACATCGCCGAGGTAACAACGGCGGTGGCAAATGGTGACTTGTCACGTAAAATTGAGGTGAATGTAAAGGGTGAGATCCTTGAACTAAAGAATACGATTAACACGATGGTGGACCAGCTTCGTGCCTTTGCCTCCGAGGTAACAAGGGTTGCCCGCGAGGTGGGTAGTGAAGGTAAGCTTGGTGGCCAGGCACACGTGCCGGGCGTTGGTGGTACCTGGAAGGATTTGACGGATTCAGTAAACCAGATGGCCTCGAACCTTACATCCCAGGTACGTAACATCGCAGAGGTTGCGATTGCCGTAGCGAACGGTGACCTGTCGAAGAAAATCACGGTGGATGTGCGCGGGGAGATCTTACAATTGAAAGAGACGCTGAACACGATGGTGGACCAGCTTCGTGCCTTTGCCTCTGAGGTAACAAGGGTTGCACGCGAGGTGGGTAGTGAAGGTAAGCTTGGTGGCCAGGCTTTTGTTCCCGGTGTTGCAGGAACGTGGAAAGATTTGACGGACTCTGTAAACCAGATGACCGGTAACCTGACATTACAAGTACGTAATATCGCTGAGGTAACAAAAGCGGTTGCCTCCGGTGACCTTTCTAAAAAAGTAACGATCGACGTAAAGGGTGAGATCCTTGATCTGAAGAATACCATTAATACCATGGTGGATCAGTTGAACTCCTTCGCCTTTGAGGTAACAAGGGTAGCAAGAGAGGTTGGTACTGAGGGAAAATTGGGTGGTCAGGCTGAGGTGCAGGGTGTTGCCGGAACATGGAAAGATCTGACGGATTCGGTAAACCAGATGGCGTCGAACTTAACCAACCAGGTGCGCGGTATTGCAAAGGTTGTGACGGCGGTAGCGACTGGTAACCTGAAACAAAAACTAACTATTGTATCACGAGGGGAGGTGGCCCAGTTGATTGATACGATTAATGAAATGATCGATACGCTCGCGGTTTTTGCCGACCAGGTAACGACCGTGGCAAGAGAGGTGGGAGTAGAAGGAAGACTGGGAGGACAGGCCTCTGTACCTGGTGCCTCAGGTATCTGGAAGAATCTAACAGAGAATGTGAATCAGCTTGCAGAAAATCTAACAACGCAGGTGCGCGCGATTTCTGAAGTGGCGTCAGCCGTAACAAAAGGTGATCTTACCCAAATGATCCGTGTGGAAGCGAAGGGAGAAGTGGAAGAGTTGAAAGACACGATCAATCAGATGATCGCAAACCTGAAGCAAACAACTTTGCGTAACCAGGAACAGGACTGGCTCAAATCAAACCTTGCGAAGTTTACGCAAATGCTGCAGGGGCAAAAAGACCTCAATACGGTTACGCGTCGCATCCTTTCTGAATTGGCCCAGGTCGTGAATGCCCAAAAGGGAATGTTCTACATCCTGGAACAGGACGAAAACCAGAGAAATCAAAAATTGAAACTAATCGCCGCA
>Ga0207647_10000096_pt1 | contig 67468 bp, 61 predicted proteins | sample KBSCornC2_FD_184295 | JGI IMG/M metagenome (GOLD analysis project Ga0207647, IMG submission 184295) | Corn rhizosphere microbial communities from Kellogg Biological Station, Michigan, USA - C2 (SPAdes) (version 2) | ecosystem: Host-associated > Plants > Roots > Rhizosphere ...
GGGCCAATATTGTTATCTACAACAATTTTGATGAGTACCAGCAAAGTAATATTGGTATTGGGATCGACTGGCAGAATGCCGGTGGTGTGACCAAACTGGTGAATAATAAAATGATCATTTATTATAATGGTGATCATGAAAATCTGAAACTACAGATACGGCAAGGCATTGCAAAGATCTTAGTTGACAACGTTTTGTTTGGTGATGATTTGGGTGAATTTGCAGCCAATCAAACTTTATTGGATTTGCCAAAATGGTTAACCGATGGTTATATCGACTATGCTGCTGAAGAATGGAACACCGATATGGATAACCAATTAAGAAATGCTTTGCTGAGTGGCGATTATAAAAACTTTTATCAATTAGCATTCGAAAAACCCTTGTTGGCAGGTCATGCTTTTTGGTATTATTTCGGAAACAAATACGGCAAAGCAAAAACCACTTATCTTCTCTATCTCGCAAGAATTTATCGCAACCTCAATAGCGCCACTCAAAAAATTGCAAAGAAAAAATTCAAAGATGTTTTGAAGGACTTCATGAACGAGGAGCCTCAATTATATTTGAAAGATTCACGTGCAAGACGCCTTGTTCCCAAAGGCCAATTATCAGTGGTAGAGCAAATTGGAAAAAAAGATTTCATCCGCTTCAATGCCAATCCAACACCAAGAAGTTTTGCCTATGCCGATGTTGAATTCAAACAAGGAAAATACAGTGTTGTATTTCATCCCAACTTCACCGACCGCAAGGTTTTATTGAGCTATGGTGCAAGATCAAGGGAGGATGAAATCAATCCGAACATGCCCATTCTTGCGTGGGATGGGAAAGGCACAAGGCTGGCTTGCGTTTACAACGCCGAGGGCAAAAATCATTTGTTTGTTTATGATATTGTCAACCGGATAAAAACAGTGGAACAAGAGCTGCCACAGTTCACACAAGTGGAAGACATGAAGTACATGCTTGATGCAAACACTTTATTGTTTAGTGCAGTAAAAAGTGGCCAGACTGATATTTTTGTTTACAAGATCGACAAGAAAACCACAGAGCAAATTACCAATGATGTATATGATGATTTAGATGCTTCCTTCGTTGCCTTCCCGGGTAAGACAGGAATTATTTTTTCAAGCAATCGTCCTACAGGCGATGCACCAAATAGCGACACTGCAATTACCGCAAGAAAGTATAATATCTTTTTAATTGATAACTGGAACAAATCTGAGTTCAAGCAAATTTCGCAATTGACCAACGTTCGCTTTGGTAATGCAAGATATCCGTCTCAATATAACACCACTCACTTCACCTTTGTAAGTGATGAAAATGGAATTACAAACCGCTACGCCGGTTTCTTCAGATCTGAAAGAGCCGGATTGGATACTTTGGTTTTTGTTGGTGATGAAGTGCTTCGCAATCCTGATAACAAAGAATTAGATAGCACATTGAAAGAATGGAATAAATCGCAAGCCGATTCTGTTGGATATGTTTCTATCACTTCCGATTCAGCGTATGTTTTTCCGTTATCCAATTATAGAAGCAGTTTGTTGGAAACAAGGACTGCCGGTGATAATACATTAGTAAGTGAAGTAATTAAGGAAGGCGATTTTAAATTTTTGTATCGTCTTCGTATTGATGAAAACACATTGCGTAAAAGAAATGTAACGGCAAGGCCGACAGAATACATTCGCAGGTTGGAAGAGCAACAAAGAATTGCTGCCGGGAAAGCTACGTTCTTCCAACCAAAAACCGATACCGCACAAAAACAAAACGATTTCTTCAATAGTGAATTCAGCAATGATAAAAAAGACTCTTCCCAGTTAGGAAAGGTTTTTAATGCTGAAGAGATCACATCCGAATCTGTTTTAAGCAATGCAAAATTGTATGAATACAGGCCGCCGAAATTCTTCAACGATTATGTTGTTGCGGGATTAAACAACACGGTATTCATTCCAAACAAATATCAGATTTATACCGGCGGCACAGGACCAATCCGTCCTTCAAACGGCAATGATTTAAATGGATTAATCCGTTTGGGAACCGCTGATCTTTTTGAAGATTATAAGGTCTCTGGCGGAATTCGAATAGCACCAAACCTTAGGGATAATGATGTGCTTTTTGAATTTACCAATTTGAAAAAAAGATTGGATTGGGGAGTAACGTATTACAGAAGCAACCAGGAAATTTCTGTACAGGCAAACAGCAGCACTTATTTGCCCGGGAAACTGTTCAACAATTATTACCTCGGGAAATTCAGGTATGCATTTGATAAAACAAAAAGTCTGCGTGCAACAGTTGGTCCCCGTTTCGACAGAATTGTTTTAACATCAAGAACACTGATCGGCCTGGAGGCACCGGATGCAAAACAGACTTATGGACAAGTTTCATTGGAGTATGTTTATGACAACACGATCAACCCAACATTAAACATTTGGAATGGCTTGAGATGGAAAGTGTATACCGATTGGTTTACCCAACTGAGCAAGATTCGGCAGGTAGAAGGAAGATATTTATTCAATGCAGGGTTTGACGCCCGCAATTATTATCCGCTTTATCGCAACGTCATTTGGGCCGTTCGTGCGGCGGGCGACTTTTCATGGGGAAATCAAAAAGTAATTTATTATCTCGGTGGTGTTGACGGATGGATTTCACCAAAATTCATTGATGCGAACAAACCTGATCCGGACGTTTATTACACTTACCAGGCACTGGCCGTAAATCTTCGTGGCTTTAAACAAAATGTTGCTAATGGAAATAACAATGTTGTCATCAACAGTGAAGTGAGAGCTCCCATCTTCAGCACTTTGTTGAATCGGCCGATCAATAACGCATTCCTTCGCAATTTCCAGTTGGTTCAGTTCTTTGATTTGGGAAGTGCATGGAATGGGGCATACAAGGCAATTGCAAGGCCAAGCGTTACCTATTCTGATAATCAAAACATTGCTGTGAAAATCAAAGCAGGTGGAATTGGGCCTTTTGCAGGTGGTTATGGCTTTGGAGCAAGAAGTACCTTGCTTGGATATTTTGTTCGCTTTGATGCTGCATGGCAAATGAATTCGTTCTTCAAAGGAAAGCCGCAGATGTATGTTTCCTTAGGACTCGATTTCTGATTTTATTCACCGATAGTTTCAAAAGAGGTGCAAATGCATCTCTTTTTTATTTTGATACAAAGCGAAAATATAGATACCCGTTTTCAAGTGATTTTCAGAGCGAAATAATTTTTGGAACGAAGATGATACAACCGACGATCACGGCAGCAATCGCAGCAATCAAAACTGCTCCGGCGGAAAGGTCTTTTATGATTTTGATTTGCGGATGCCTCTGAAGCGAAATAAAATCCATTGTTTTTTCAATGGTGGTGTTTACCATCTCTGTAATCCAAACCAAAGCAATTGAAAAAATTATAGCAATGGTTTCTGTTTTGTTTACTCGAAAAAAAATAGACAAAACAATTACCAGAATGGTGACCGCAAGATGAATTTGTGCATTGTGTTCTGTCCTAAAAAAATCGATGATACCCTGCCATGCAAAAACAAAACTTTTCAACCTTGCCTTCCATGAAAATTTCGACGATTTTTTTTCTAGAAATTCTTCTTCTGTCATTGAATATAGTTTAACTGCATAAATTTAAAGCGTTTGTATCGTATCATAGATTTGATCCCGGGGCGTTCAGGGAGCAAGAACTAAAACGGGCTGGCTGGCAAAGCTTCGTCTTTTGCCAACAAAAAATTGTAATTCTGCAATCGAAAAATAAAATCAATGGCAATTATTTTACCTGTTGAAGAAAACTTTCCGAAGTGGGGACAAGAATGTTTTATTGCTCCCAACGCAACAATCGTTGGTGATGTAATTATGGGAGACCAGTGCAGCGTTTGGTTTAATGCCGTAGTTCGTGGCGATGTTAACAGCATCCGTATTGGAAATAAGGTAAACATCCAGGACGGAGCGGTTATTCATTGCACATTTAAAAGAACAAAAGCGGTTATTGGCAACAATGTTTCAATCGGGCACAATGCTATCGTTCATGGCTGCACGGTTCATGATAACGTTTTAATTGGAATGGGTTGTATCGTTATGGACAATGCGATCGTTAATAGCAACACCATTATTGCTGCTGGAGCTGTAGTTTTGGAAGGGACAGTTTGCGAAGCGGGAGCTGTTTATGCCGGTATTCCGGCAAAAAAAGTAAAGCAAATTTCGCAGGAAAAGATTGAAGGTGAGATTAATAGAATTGCAAATAATTATATAGGCTATTCAAAATGGTTTGATGCGGTAAATAAAGCGGGTGAACAATTTTAATCTCCAACATTTCGTTTTATCTTTATGTAAACCGTTATCAAATGAAGGCTGTCCGCTACATAATTTATCTACTCAGTTTTTCATTTCTTGTTACTTCATGCAATGTATTCAAAGCAAAACGCGGCTGCCCAAGCAATGGTCGCAACGTTGGTGCTGAAAGAGTTCTGGACATGTCAAAAAAAGAGCAAAGAAAAGCAGGGAAATTCAAGGCATAGCAATTGCATCATGCAACAAAACGGTTCAGGTATTTGTCTATTAATTAGATTGAACTATTAAATTATGCTGTATGAGTCTAACCCTACGAACAACTTTAGGTTGTACAGAAGCAGTAATTGATGATGATGGTGGTCTGCAAAGATTTTATCTGATCGCCGGTATTTTAAGTGATGACTTGAGCGTAATCTTCACTAACAAGGAAGATGATTTCGACGCCATCAGTTGGGATTTTACTTTGGGGCATCATCACCTCACTTTACAGTACAGTATTTACAATGGCATTTCGGTTTTTCCCACCCGCACAAAGGACGCCCGCAAAAGAGATAACAAAGCTGTTGTTGAATTGGCAAATGTGCTGGAAGGAAAGCTGATGACGATTGACATGCAAAGAAAGCACATCGCCTGATTACCAATGATGTTCGGGTATTGATTCAAGTATGTTATAATAACTGACATACCTGTCCTCATCGATTTTCTCATCAATCACCGCTTGTTTTATTGCACAACCGGGTTCGTTTATGTGAAGACAATTGTTAAACTGGCAATCATTCAATCTTTGACGCATTTCAGGAAAATAGCCGCTCAACTCCTGCCGTTCAACATCCACCAATCCAAATTCCTTCATTCCCGGCGTATCAATAATTTTTCCACCAAAGGGAAGATCGTACATTTCGGCAAAGGTTGTGGTATGTTGTCCTTTCCCACTCCAGCCGCTTACACCTTGTGTTCGTATTTGCGAATTGGGCAAAACCGCATTTATAAAAGTTGATTTACCCACTCCGCTATGCCCGCTGATTAATGTGATTTTATCTTGCAACAATTGTTTTATCTCATCGAGATTTTTATTTTCCTTGAGGCTCATTTGGGCTACCTGGTATCCAATCTTTTCATACACATCTTTAAGCTTTTCCAATTTGTCAAGGTCTTTTTCGTTGTATAAATCAATTTTATTGAACAAAATAATTGCGCGAACATGATACATTTCGCAGGCCACTAAAAAACGATCGATAAATCCCTGAGACGTTCGTGGTTCTTTTAAAGTTGCGATCAATAAGGACTGATCAATGTTTGCAGCAACAATATGCTGCTGGCTTTTTACCCGAGGCGATTGACGATTGATATGATTTTTGCGATCATGAATTTTTGTGATTGTCGCCGTTTTCTCATTTTCATTTTCTTCTTCAAAATCCACCACATCACCAACTGCAATTGGATTGGTTGAAGTAATGTCATCCAATTTAAAAACGCCTTTCATCCGGGCATTCCAAATCTTGCCCGAATCATCTTTGACATTGTACCAGCTTCCTGTTGACCTGTAAACAACTCCTTGCATGCTTAGGGGAATGAGCGTAAATAAGTGTATCGCAAAATTATATCCAATGTAAGAAACAATAAGGCCGCAAGAATAAAGTAAATAAACTCTTCCTGGAATTTTGTTTTTGTTACAATTTCAATATCCGATTTTTCAAGACGATTGATCTGCCTGTAAATCTGTTGCAAGCTTTCTTTATCAATTGCCCTGAAGTATACGCCACCGGTTTGCGTAGCAATTTTCTTCAATAAATTTTCATCTAAAAAACTCGCGATCTTGTTTCCTCTTTCTTCAACTGTTTTTGTTCCCAACGCTCCAAGACCAATTGTGTACACCTTCACGCCTTTTGCTTTTGCAATTTCCAAGGCAGTATAAGGATCGATGACTCTTGTTTCGGGTGGCTGTTCATTTCCATCAGTCAATAAAATTATGATCTTGCTTTTTGATTTGCTTGTTGACAAACGTTGAACTGCGGTTGCCAACCCCTCACCAATCACTGTCCCGTCAATTAGCATTCCGCTTCGCAAACTTTGTATTTGCTCAATCAATCCATCATGATCGGTTGACAAAGGAAACTGCGTATAACTTTCACCGGAAAATATCACGAGGCCAATTTGATCGATTGGACGATTACGGACAAATTCTTCGGCCATTTGCTTTGACGCTTCCAAACGGTTTGGATAAAAATCAGCCGACAACATGCTTCCGCTGATATCCATACATAAAACAATATCAATACCCTCGCCCTTTGTTTTGTTCTGAACGTTGCGAACCTGCGGACGGGCCAATGCAAGAATTAAACACCCAATTGCCAACAACCGCAACCAAAAAGGAAAATGAATAAAGCTGTTTTTTGCAGTGCGAATGGAAAAAGCATTTGCTGTAGTGACCTTGAAGCTGGATTTTCTCCATGATGCGGTTCGATAATAATACCATGCAATTACCGGAAGGCTCAACAGGAATGGAAGCACCCAAACATATTTGAACTCGATATGTTGAAACCAATCATACAGCATTTGAGTTTGAAGTTTGGAGTTTGGAGTTTGAAATTGTTGAGTTCTCGATACTAATGATGCCTTCTTTTATCGAGTCAAAAGAGTTTTTCCTTTCTTGTGGCGACGCTTCGTATTTAGCATATTTCACCAAATCACTTAATAGAAGTGTTTGCACTAAGTGCTGGTGCTGATCGCTGTGCATTTTCAACTGCTCCATTTGAAGCGAAAGGTCTTCTGTTGTTTTTGAAAACGAATAAATATTTTTTCGCTTGTGCAAATATTCCCGAAAAATTTGAATGAGGTCGGTATAAAAAATTTTGCTGTCGTCAGTTTTTTTGTGAAGTAGGTCTAACTTTTTTAAAGCTTTTTTGTAAGCGCCTTCATCAGAAACAAATTCTCCTTTTGCTTTCGGTTTGCCTTTTGGAAAAAATAAGATGAACAATAGAATCAAAACCAGCAAACCAATCAAATACCAGTACCATGTCGATTCAATAGGACGCTTTACCTGCAGTATGTCATGAATATCGTGATAGGGTTGTGCCGTATCAAATGGTGAAGGCGAATAAGCAACATCAAGCGTCAAAATTTTTGTTTGAAATTTCCCGAGTGCAAAAGGAGCAATTTGAATTTTTCCGGAATCCCAACTTGTCAGCGTAAAATTTTGAATCAATGCAATGCCACCATCAAATTTGGAAGTATCAATTGCCGATTTATCAAGAATCTCAAAGCGGGGAATGGTATCAACGTCAAAAAAATCCGTTGGCTCTCCACTATTAAAATTTGCCTGCAGCTTTAAATGGAATTGTTCACCAATTAAAATCTTTTGCTTATCAACAGTAGCAACGACACGTTGAGATTTTGCGCTTAATGCAATAAGGATGCTGAGAAGTAAAAAAATATTTCCTTTCATTATTTATTCCTGCTGATAAAAAATCGTTGTAACACTTTTACATAATCTTCGTCAGTTCTCACATGAAGCAAACTGCAACCTGCACGCTTAAAAGTATCAATACAATAATCTGTGACTCTGAAAAATTCCCTTTCATATTCGCGGCGAACAAATGCACTGTTGGTATCAACCCATTTTTGCTCACCCGTTTCGGCATCTTCAATGCGAAGCATTCCAACCTTTGGCAAGGTTTTATCCATTTTGTCGTACAGCTTCACTCCCACCACATCATGCCTGTTTCCAGCAATGCGTAGGGCATCCTGGTAGTTGGCATCAATGAAATCACTCAAAATAAATGAAATACTTTTTTGGCGGGTTGTATTGTTGAAATATTTAAGTGCAGTACTCAATTGTGTTGTTGCGCTTTTTGGTTGCGCCGATAATAATTCCCTTACAACAAACAACGCGTGCTGTTTTCCTTTTTTTGGTGGAATGTATTTTTCAATTTTATCGCTGTATAAAATCACACCTACCTTATCACCATTGTTTACGGCAGAAAAAGCGAGAACTGCTGCGATCTCTGTTGCAATATCTTTTTTGTTAGCATAGACAGTTCCAAACAAAGAACTTGCACTAATGTCAATCAATAACATGACTGTCAACTCTCTTTCTTCCTCAAAAACCTTGCTGAACGGATGACCAAACCGTGCAGATACGTTCCAGTCAATAAAACGAATATCATCTCCTGCAGAATACTCACGAACCTCTTTAAACGACATTCCCTTCCCTTTGAAGGCACTGTGATACTCACCCGTAAAAAGATCGGTTGCAAGCTTTTTGCTTTTGATCTCCAGTATCCTAACTTTTTTAATTATGTCGGAAGTAGTTAACAAACTGAATTTTTATTGGTTAAGGAAGATTGATTCTCTGAAGTATCTGGTCAATCACATCTGTTACATTTATATTTTCAGCTTCAGCTTCATAAGTTAATCCAATACGATGACGCAACACATCAGTGCAAATACTCCTTACATCTTCCGGAATGACATATCCTCTTTTATTTAAAAACGCAACTGCTTTTGATGCGATTGCCAGGTTGATACTTCCGCGCGGTGAAGAACCGTAAGAGATCAACGGTTTCAACGGGTCCAATCCATATTCAACAGGATTGCGTGTGGCAAAAACAATATCCAAAATATATTGCTCCACTTTTTCATCCATATAAATATCACGAACAATTTGCCGTGCATTGACGATTTCTTGAACAGAAACAATCTGATTTACAGCCTGTGAAGACAAACCCTGCACATTTTGCCGAACAATAATTTGCTCTTCTTGTCTTGATGGATAACCCACAACAACTTTCATAATGAAACGGTCAACCTGTGCTTCCGGCAATGGATACGTTCCTTCCTGCTCCAAAGGGTTCTGTGTAGCAAGAACTAAAAAGGGCTCATCCAATTTGTAAGTTGTATCACCAATGGTTACCTGTCTTTCCTGCATTGCTTCCAGTAATGCACTTTGCACTTTTGCAGGTGCCCTGTTGATCTCATCAGCCAAGATAAAATTGGCGAAGATGGGACCCTTGCGAACGACAAATTCATTTCGCTGCTGATTGTAAATCATTGTACCAATCACATCTGCAGGAAGTAAATCAGGAGTAAATTGTATGCGGCTGAACTTTGCATGAATAGCCTGCGAAAGCGATTTGATGGTGAGTGTTTTTGCGAGCCCCGGCACTCCTTCGAGCAACACGTGACCATTGCTTAATAAACCGATCAACAAACGATCGAGCATGTAACTCTGACCAACAATTATTTTTCCTACTTCGGTACGAATATTATCAACAAAACGTCCCGCATATCCAATTCTTTCATTAAGCTGGCGAATATCTTCTGAAGTTCTAAACATAGATGAGGTTTAGGTTCGTGAAATACAATCTGTGCATTAGCAAAGATTCTGCCGCAAAACTAAAAATCCATTTTTTAATTATCCTCGATAAAAAATGTTTGTGAAATTTGCAGCAGTAAACATAAACCTTTATAAACACTTACCATGAAACCTTGTCTTTTGATCCTTGCCTGCAGTATTGGTTTTCTTTCCTGCAAAAAAAGTTCCGATACACCAACAAAAACCGACCAAATCACTAAATCAGACTGGAAATATGATAGTGGCGGCGTGAGTGATGCTAACGGAAATATCATTGTTGATTTCAGCACAACAGGAACGATACCTGCTTGCTCGCTTGATAATACAATTCACTTTAACGCTGACGGAACTGGGACCGTTTATGAAAATGCAAACATATGCCAAGGCGCTTCAGCTACAACACCGTTTACATGGAGTTTTGCGTCTAACGAAACTGTTTTGAATCTTTCGGCCGGTGCTATTGCAGGAATCGGAGGCAGCTTCCAGGTGAAAGAAATTTCTGCGACAAAATTGAGTTTGCTAAAAGACACAACTTACATGGGAACGCAGGTAAAAGCAGTTGTTAATCTTAAGCATTAATCAGGAAAGATACTTTGCAACAATCGGCAACCTTCGTCCAACACCAAATGCTTTTGAACTCACACGAATGATGGGGCAAAATTGGTTGCGTTTATATTCGTTCGTATTCACCAGTTTTAAAATTCTTGAAACCAATTTTGCATCGTAACCCTGCGCAACAATTTCTTTCGGTCCCTGCCTCAAGTCAATGTATTGATACAAAACTCTGTCGAGAACAGGGTAATCAGGAAGACTATCAGTATCTTTTTGATTCGGCCGCAACTCGGCGGATGGTTCTTTGGTTAAAATATTATTTGGAATTATCTCGCCATTTTTATTGATGTATCTGGCCAATGCATACACTTGCATTTTATACAGATCGCCCAAAACACTTAATCCGCCGGCCATATCACCATACAGCGTTCCATAGCCTGTTGCCAACTCACTTTTGTTTGAAGTATTGAGCAAAATGTAACCAAACTTGTTAGCTACAGACATCAATAAATTTCCTCTTGTCCTGCTCTGCGTATTTTCTTCAGCAACACTGAAAGGCAAATCTTTAAAAATAGGTTTCAATGTTTTCAAAAAGCTTTCATAAACATCTGCGATGGCAACAATGTCATACTTGTTACCAAGAGTCAAACACAATTGTTCTGCATCTGAAACCGAATGTGATGAAGAATACTGCGAAGGCATCAGCAATACATGAACATTTTCTTTTCCTAATGCTTCAACAGCCAACGCCTGCACAACAGCGCTATCAATTCCTCCACTAGCCCCAAGTGTTGCTTTTTGAAAACCCATTTTTTGAAAATAATCCCGAATGCCCAAAATCAAAGCATCATGAATTTCCTGGATGTTCTTTTCTTCGGTGAGATACTTTAAAATATCAGAATCGCGGCCAACCTCCGCAGGTGAGTAGTAATATTTTCTGAGCTCTTTCGGTGTAACAGTAGAAGGATTATCTTCTTCTTTACTTTCCGCGGTCTGGGCTGACGACCGTTGTTTTTGTTGAAATCTTTTGGGTTGCCCTAATTTCTCTAAATCAAATAGTGCGTAATCTTCGTTGAAATATTTCATCTCTTTTACCAGATTCCCATTCACATCATAAATCAAACTTCCTCCATCAAAAACAATTTCAGTTTGTGATCCAACTGTATTGCAATACAACATTGGCAAACCATACTTCAACGTATGTGCTTCCATAATGCTTCTTCTGACAACATCTGCGGCATAGTTGTAGGGCGATGCAGACAGATTCAACATCACATCCGGTTTTTCGGTCATCAACATTTCCATTGGTGTGATGCGATACAAAGGATTGTCGCCAAGATTCCAGATGTCCTCGCAAATTGTTACTGCCAACTTCTTTCCTTTGAAATCAATGCACTTCCATTCCAATGCAGGTTCAAAATATCTGTATTCATCAAACACATCATAGTTGGGCAAAAGTGTTTTGTGTATTTCGGCTTTGATTTGTTTTTCGTGCAATAAAAAAACAGCATTGAACAAATCCTTCCCTTCTCTTTGGGGATTGATAGCAGGACTTCCCACCAACACACCGATATCGTCCGCATGTTCTTTAATCAGGTCAAGACTTTCATAACACTGCCGGATAAAATCATTAAATTCTAAAAAATCCCTGGGGGGATAACCGCAAATACAGAGCTCGGAAAACATTACCAGGTCGGCGCCTTGGGCTTTGGCTTTGTTGATGCCATCAATGATTTTTCTCCTGTTTTCTTCAAAATTTCCTATGTGATAATTTTGCTGCGCTAAAAAAATCTTCATCTTCGTTAATTAATCTATAGCATACAAAGTTCCGAAATAAATGATGAATTCAACCGTTAAGACTTCGATGAAAGAATTTGTTTTTGCAATTCTGGTTTTGCTTTTCCTTTCCTGCAATAATTCAACAGGCAAACCCGATGTGTCTGATATTAAAGTCAATGTAAAAATTGAACGCTTCGACCAGGCATTTTTTTCATTGGATACAAACAATCTTGCCAGTTCCTTAAATGATCTGAATAAAAAATATCCCGCGTTTTTATCGTTGTACTCTGAGTTTTTATCTCCGATAAATTTTATGGTGCACCAGCAGGGGAAAAGTTTTGAAGACGCTGTTCGCATTTATTTGCGCAACATCAAACCTTTGTACGACGAAGTTCAAAAACAATACAGCAATCTTGAGGATGTACAAAAACATCTTCAAAAAGATTTGAAGTATGTGAAACATTATTTTCCGTCCTATAAAGTTCCAGTAGTGATGGCTTCGGTTGAAAATTTAAATCCCGAAGAACCGCAGGAGATCTATGGTACTGCTTTGTATCATGATACGCTGATCATTAGTCTTCAAATGTTTTTGGGGAAAGATTTTGCAGCGTATGATCCTTCCCAATATCCTGACTATCTGCGCAGACGTTTTGTTTCTTCCTTCATTGTTCCGAACTGCGTTCGTGTCATTGCAAACGATATTCATCCCGACACAAGTGAAAGCAATTCATTGATTGAAACAATGATTGAAAGGGGCAAGCAATGGTTTTTGATGAAACGTTTTATGCCTGGTGAACCTGATAGTTTGATAACAGGCTACACAAAAAATCAAATGGAATTTGTTGAAAAAAACGAAGGAAACATCTGGAGTGAATTTTTAAAAGACACACCTGATCCATATACCCTCGACCAGGAACGATTTAAAAATTATATTGGTGAAGCTCCTTTTACCCAGGACATGCCGCATGATTTGCAAGGCGGAGGAACTCCGGGAAATATTGGACAATGGATGGGATGGCGAATTGTAGAAAAATTTGCTTCTGAAAACTCAAAAATGAGTGTACAGGAAATTGTAGGTATATCTGCAAGACAGATTTTTCAGCAGGCGAAGTACAAGCCAAAGTAGTTTGTTCAACAAAAATTGAATGGGGACAAGACTACAAAAGGTGAATTATTCTATTGTATAATTTCCTTGTTTGTCAAACTCTATTGCGACTCCGATTCCAACATCTGTTACAGGAATTGAAATAATGTAATGAATTAAGATTGAATCATTGCCAAGTTTAAAAGACGGATACAATAAGCTCCATACTTTTTAAGTTCTGGAAATAGAAGTGAATAAAAGTCTGTTTTACTTATCTGCTTGGAGAATATTACGGTATCATTTCCCTTTAAAAGCGTCAGCTTAGACCCTGACAAGCCAGCGTGACAAATGTTTTCCGAATCTTTAATCCCTACGTATTATTTATTTCAAAAAGATCCGCACAACACTTAACCCAAACAAAAAAGTCTTCAATATTGAAGACTTCAATTCATTTAAGCACTACCCGGTAGTTGCTGCTCACTACTTGTTATCAATTATACTTAAACGGAGTAATCATATCAAAGGCTGGAATGTTCACTTCAAACAATTCCTTTGTGTGTAAATTCTCCATTAGGTAAGTTCCATGCATGCGCCCTATTTCCGTATGCAAATTACAGCCGCTTACATATTGATATTCTTCATTTGCACTGATCACCGGCTGCATTCCTACCACACCTTCTCCTTCCACCTCCCTGAAACTCCCATCGCTGTCGAAAATATGCCAGTGACGGCTATGCAATTTTACCGGAAAACCATTGTGATTTTCAATAGTAATTCTATATGCAAACATGAACTCTGATTGCAGTGGGTTGGAATAATCCTGCTGATAAAACGTCTCCACGCTTACTTTAACGCCTTCCGAAATCATGCTAACCATACAATTCAATTTTTGTTACGCTTTATATAAAACAAAGTTGCTGCCAATTTAATAAACGATTTATTTAGGGAAAGAGTTTCCACAAGATTTATTTTTGCAGGCTTAAAAAATTCATAAAATGAAGATAGCAGTTGCAAAAGGCGATGGAATTGGTCCCGAGATCATGGATTCAGTCCTTAAAATTTTTGACGCCAATAAGGTAGGACTTGAATATGAGTTTGTTGACATGGGTAAATGGGTGTTCGACAAAGGTTACTCAAACGGCATGACACCCCAGGCACAAAAAACTATTGAAGAGCTGGGAATTTTATTTAAAGGACCAATGGAAACACCAAAAGGGAAAGGTGTCAAAAGTGTGAATGTGACTGCAAGAAAAACGTGGAATACTTACGCCAATAAAAGAACTTTTCAAACACTTCATGGTGTTAACACGGTTTTTAGCAAGGCTGGAATTCCGATAGATATCACCATCGTTCGGGAAAATCTGGAAGATACTTACGGGGGAATTGAACACATGCTCACCCATGATGTGGCATTAAGTCGACGGTTTATTACCAGGCCCGGAAGCTTGCAGGTCATTCGATATGCTTTTGAAATGGCAAAGCAAAAGGGTGCAAGAAGAATCACTTGCGGTCATAAGGCCAACATTATGAAGCTTACTGATGGGCTGTTCCTTGAGTGTTTCTATGAAGTAGCGAAAGAATATCCTGAATTAAAGTCAGATGATAAGATCGTTGATGACCTGGCTATGCAATTGGTAATAAAACCTGATCAATACGATGTGATTGTGATGACCAATTTGCAAGGTGATATTATTTCCGACTTGTGTGCAGGATTGATTGGAGGACTGGGCTTTGCACCTTCAGCAAATATTGGCGATTATATTTCCATTTTTGAAGCGGTGCATGGAACAGCTCCGGACATTGCAGGAAAAAACATAGCAAATCCAACAGCTTTGTTGTTGAGCGGATTGGCAATGCTTCGTCACCTTGGATTTTTGGAAAATGCCTCTGTCATTGAAAATGCCCTGCTGTACACTTTGGAACAGGGAATTCACACCGGCGATTTTGGAGATCGTTCAACCCCTTCTTTAAACACAACTCAATTTGCAGAAGCCATTATAAACAATTTTGGAAAAACCCCGCAACTCAATGCAAAACCCGTGGTTGCCAACGATGTGGAAACACCTGCTGTTTGTCATTTGAACCGCAATGTGATGATGGTTTCAAAAGAGGACGAGCAGGAAAAAATTGTTGGTGTTGACTTTTTTATTGAAAGCGTCGATCAACCTGAAAACATTGCACAAAAATGTTTGCATCATGGCGGAACAAAGTTCAAACTGATCAACATCAGCAACCGAGGTACCCAGGTTTGGCCAACAGGATCGAGATTCACAAATCTTGTTAATCAATATAACCTTCGCTTCGAAGCATTGCACGAACAGGCACTCACACAGCAGGATATTATCGGTTTGTATGTGAGCCTAAGTGCGGATTATAAAATTTGTTCGTTGGAGTTGTTGAACTTGTGGGGAGATAAGAGAGCTTATAGCCTGGCGCAAGGACAGTAAGAAGTTTGAGGTTTGAAGTTGAGAGCGTGCAAAGCTGAACTTTTCGAAGCATGCTTTGGCGAGAAGAGTTTCTATGAACCAAAAAGCATTTTTGCGATCGATCGTGTGTTTCGTCGCCCGCGTGTAAATTCAATAATTCCAGGCAACATATTACACTATATTTTCTTTGCGTTCGAATATCCATTCTTCAAAAGCCATTGTAACACTTTATCTCTTTGATCTCCCTGGATAATAATTTCTGCATCCTTTGCAGCGCCGCCCGTGCCGCAATAATTTTTTAACTTCTTTCCCAGGTCTTCCAGGCTTTCTTCTTTACCAACAAAACCTTCGATCAGTGTTACAGTTTTGCCTCCACGGTGTTTTGTATCTAAGCGTATTCTTAACTTCTGTTGTTTAGCAGGCAAGGTTTCAGCACTTTGCTCTTCTTCATTTTCAAATCTAAAATTGGGATCGGTGCTGTAAACAAAACCCCTCTTATCGTTTTTATTTTTCTTGTTCATAGTTTTTGAAATCTTAAAATGAAAACTCCAGATCAAACAATCACCGCTTTCAAACTTAAATCCAGACTCCTTGCCTGGTGAATAAGCCCACCAACGCTAATGTAATCGACTCCTGTTGCTGCATACTTTTCAATATTGTCTAAATTAACTCCACCGCTGGCTTCTGTTTCAAATGCACCATCAATTAGTTTCAATGCTTCAGTTATTTGTTGGGCAGAAAAATTATCAAGCATCAAACGGAAAACTTTTCCTTTACCAACATTCAATACTTTCATTACATCATCAATTGATCTTGCTTCCACTTCGATTTTTAATTGGGGATGGTATTGCTGCACATAATCAAATGCCCGGTTGATGGCTTCTTCAATCCCTCCGCAATAATCAATATGATTGTCTTTAAGCATGATCATATCATACAAACCAAGCCGGTGATTGATGCCGCCGCCAATTCTTACAGCTTCTTTTTCGAGCAAACGAAAATTTGGAGTCGTTTTTCTAGTATCGAGCAACTTGGTTTTATAACCTTCAAGCTTTTTTGTGTATTGTTTTGTTAGGGTTGCAATTCCGCTCATTCTTTGCATGCAGTTCAATACCAAACGTTCCAGTTGTAAGATAATGTGAACATAGGTTTCAACTTCGAAAACAAATTCGCCGGCCTTCATTTCTTCACCATCATTCTTATATCGAATGAAATTGCAGTTTGGCTTTTTGTATTTGAATATTTTTTCAGCAACATCAACACCTGCTAAAATTCCATCCTGCTTAATTTTTAAAACCGCTTTGCCCTTTACATCTGCAGGAATACAACATAAGGTAGAATGATCGCCATCACCAACATCTTCTTTCAATGCTTCGTCAATCAAATGATGGAAGTGTTCATCAAAGTTTTTCATCGCACAAATTTATGAGTAATGAATACTCTCCACGAGTCGAATCTTGCTAAAAAAAGAAATCCCGCCGACGCGGGAAATTTGTTATTCATTATTGACTCAGATTTATTGTGCTTTGAATATGATTTGCTTTACCAACTGCTTTCCATCTTTTGATTTCATAAATACGGTTGTACGATAATTACCTGATTTGGTTTTTAATGTGCCGATACAATACTGTCCGCCGCCGTTTTCTCCTTTGAACTGCACATCAAAACCATTTACGCCATTGTTATTAAAAAAATCTTTCAGAATCATAATGGCTTGGGCCCTGCTATAGCTGTCCGATTTATCCGGCAAAGAAATTTCAATATTATCGTCAACATATTTTGCCAACTCTTGAGCATTCCCTGTTCTCAATGCATTGATAACATCATCAAGCCCTACGGCCGGCATTTTGAAGGCACCGGCGATCATTACCAACGCAAGAGAGGAAAAAAGTAAAAAGGTTCGCATAAAAATTGTTTGAGCCGTAAGAACGAAAAATATGCCATATTGATGATTCTGGTCAGGCGGCAAGACTAAATTAAACAAAACCTTTACCTTTTTATAGATTTGCAGACTTTGACGACATAAAAACATGACAAAAAGAAAAGTTATACTCGTAATTATGGATGGTTGGGGCCTTGGAAAAGTGAAATCATCCGACGCTATTCAAAATGCAAATGTCCCCTTCGTTAGTTCTTTATATTCTAAATACCCTAACACTACATTAACAACCTGCGGAGAGGCTGTAGGTTTGCCTGAAGGGCAAATGGGAAATTCAGAAGTTGGCCACTTAAACTTAGGTGCAGGAAGAGTTGTTTACCAGGAATTGCAAAGAATCAATGTTGCTGTTCGCGACGGTGAGTTTGCAAAAAACAAAACACTTCTGGAATCCATCAATTATGCAAAGCAAAACAACAAGCCCTTGCATTTATTGGGATTGGTAAGCAATGGTGGCGTGCATTCCCACATCAATCATTTGAAAGCCATACTTGATGTTTGCAATCAACAGCGATTACAGCAAGTTTTTATTCATGCATTTACCGATGGAAGAGATTGTGATCCGAAAAGCGGTTTAGGCTTTATAAAGGAATTGGCAGAACATGCACAAAAAACTGTTGGGAAAATTGCAACCGTTAGTGGAAGATATTTTGCAATGGATCGTGACAACCGTTGGGAAAGAGTCAAGCTTGCTTATGATGCAATGGTAAAAGGCATTGGTGTGCATGCAACCAGCGCAATTGAAGCCGTCGAAAAATCGTACGGAGAAAACGTTACCGATGAATTCATCAAACCAACCGTGATTATTGAAAACGACAAGCCTGTTGCTTCCATAAAAGATGGTGACGTTGCCATTTGTTTCAACTTCCGGACCGACCGTTGCAGGGAAATCACAAAGGCATTAACGCAAATGGAATTTCCGCAACAGGACATGCATCCTTTGCAATTGCATTATACAACCATGACGGAGTATGATGCAACTTTTAAAAATGTCAACATCATTTTTGAGAATGATAATCTCAACAACACATTGGGTGAAGTAATTCAACAAAACAGCTTGAAACAGATCAGGATTGCGGAAACAGAAAAATATCCTCACGTAACATTTTTCTTTAGTGGTGGAAGAGAAAAACCGTTTGAAGGCGAAAGCCGCATTTTGATTCCATCGCCCAAAGTAGCTACTTACGATTTGCAACCAGAAATGAGTGCATACGAAGTCACTGCAGCAATTCTTCCTGAAATTGAAAAAGGAGAAGCAAGTTTTATTTGCTTAAACTATGCAAATGCCGATATGGTTGGTCACACCGGGGTTTGGCAAGCGGCTGTCAAAGCCGTGGAAACAGTTGATAAGTGCGTTGAACAGGTAGTGACAACTGCATTGAAAAACGGATATACAGTTTTTCTTACTGCCGATCATGGCAATGCCGATTATCTGGTTAACGAAGACGGAACTCCAAATACAGCACATACATTGAACCTCGTTCCTTTTTTTATTATTGATAAGGAATGGAAAGGCAAAATCAAACAGGGAAAATTAGGCGATCTTGCTCCAACAATTCTAAAAATGATGGATTTGCCGATACCGCCCGAGATGACCGGAAATATTTTGATCGACTAATTGGTAAGATAATTATTTTGTCATCCCTATTGCTACTATGCACGGCCGTTGTCGCTTCTTTCATCGGTTAATAGTGATATTAAACAAATAAGAACCTTCGTAAAAGACGACAAAAATTCTTGTAATTGAACGCAGCGCCTCAGTCGAAAGCTAAATAGCAGCTATGCAGGTTCGTTGCAAAAAACCTTGCGATAAAAGTTTTGGGACGGCATCGAAAACTTCCGTCGCAAAAAACACGAACTCCGCCTGGGTTTTTTACCAGCTCACGACAATCAATGCAGCATTCATCCGAAAAAATTGTCTTAAATTCAGGCAACCAAAGTGAGATTATGACCGAGGAAGCCATATTGCAAGGTTGTTTAGCCAACAATGCTGCAGCTCAAAAAGCCCTGTATCAAAAATACAGTGGTAAAATGCTGGTGGTTTGTTACCGTTATGCTCATAACCGCGAAGATGCAGAGGATATGTTACAGGAAGGTTTCATCAAAGTGTTTTCACAAATTCACACATTTGAAAACCGTGGTGCACTGGAAGGTTGGATCAGAAGAATTATTGTTCATACCTGCATCAATCATTTGAAAAAGAACAAGCGGTTCAATGAAAGCGTCGATATCATTCATGCCAGTAGTGTCCAAATTCGTGAAGAAAACATTCCATCCATTATCCAGGCAAAAGAAGTTGTCGAGTGTATTCGCATGTTGCCGATTGGTTACCGAACAGTATTGAACCTGTATGCAATTGAGGGATTTTCGCACAGGGAAATCGCTTCGATGCTGGATGTGGAAGAGAGTACAAGTCGAAGCCAATACACGAGAGCCAAAGCAATGTTGGAAGATATTTTGATCAGGAAAAATATTTTGTATAAACCAAAAGAAGTTTTGCTTGCTGCTTCAGGCAGATAACCTTAATCCGTAAAACAACTGAGTATGGAGAGAAACTTTACAGATGAAAACTTTGAAGGCTTCCTTCGGCAAAACACCGACGGCTTTCGCATGCGTCCTTCAGCAAAGGTTTGGAAAGGAATTTCCGACCGCCTAACCCGCCGTAAACGAAGAGTTGGATATGCTTTGGGAATTTCTTTATTGCTAACAACTGCACTCGGGTACTACTTAATCAATGACTCACAAAGCAAACCTGTTGCCGGGGTTAATAAACCGAATTTAATTACCGAAACCATTAATTCCGACCAGGCTTTCAGCAATCAAAGAACTGCAAAAGAAAATTCAACAACTGTCAAGCCATCAAAAACAAACCAGACCCGTTCAGCTAATTCTATTGCAGATTTAAATTTGCCGTTAGCAGTTCAAAACTCGCTTGCAAATCATTTACAAAATACATTGATTAACAATCGCACTGCGATGTTTGGATTGCAAAACAATTTTAGTCCAACAATTGTCGACTCTTATCCTAACACGAGCGCAACTCATGAAGAAAACTCAAACAGCCTGGTGTATCCGGCTGCAACAGATCCGCTCAGTATTGAAAGCGTTTTAAATTTATATAAAGCAAGACGCAAGCTGGAAACGCAATTTTATTTTACGCCGACCGTCAGCTATCGCAAATTGAACGATAACAACATTGACAGAATGGTCACACATAAACCCGATTTTGGTTTCGAGTTGGGTTTTGCAACAAAATTTCCTGTTTCAAAAACGGTCAAGTTCATTTCGGGTTTGCAGTTTAATGTAAACAGGTACGGAATTAAAACTTACAATTCTATAACGGAACTTGCAACAATAAGGGTAACCGACCGAAATGGCGGTATCGGTTATGTGAACACGATAACGAATTACAACAATTTTACAGGCTATCAATCTAACTGGCTTGATAATTTTTACTTCCAGATTGCAGCTCCGACAGGAGTAGAATTTAAAGTGAAAGGAGATGATAAAGTGCAATTCGGGATCGCTACCACACTGCAACCCACCTACAACCTTGGAGACAAAGCTTATTTGATTTCTTCCGACTATAAAAATTATGCGGAATATCCAAAGCTGATCCGCAAATGGAATTTGAGTGGAAACCTGGGAACTTATGTTTCTTATTCGACCGGCCATATGAAATGGCAGGTTGGGCCACAGGTTCGTTATCAATTCCTTTCCAGTTATTTGAAAACATATCCTGTAAAAGAGAACTTGTTTGACTTTGGATTGAGAGTTGGTATTTCTTTAAACAATAAATAAATAGGAACCTAATTGCTTATTAAAAACCCTGCAACAATCTTTGCAGGGTTTCGTTTTATACGGAAATGTAATTTTATCCCATGAATAAACTTGTTTGTGGCCTGCTTATACTTGGATTGATCTCCTGCAAGAACAAAAAATACGACAGCACCAGGGCCTATTTTTCTGTAACTGATTTTTTAAGCAGTCAGGTAAAACACATGGATTCCCTGCCGCTTAATTTCACAAAAATTGTAACGGTTGATTCCACCTCGGACTCCAGTAAAATTTCAAAAGACGAGTTTCATAAGTATGCCAAAGAGTTTGTTGACATTCCAGACATTTCCTCATCGGATAAAATGGACGATTACAAAGAGACCAATGATTTTGATGAAACATTGAACAATGTTCTTTTGATTTACACTCCAAAGTCACAAGATCAGGAAGTGCAAAATGAAACCATTATGATGGAGCCCGACGAATTAGGAAACACTCATGTAAAGACAATCCTGGTTCACACCATTCAAAACGAAAAAGATTCTTCCATTGAAAAAAATATGACCTGGCATATTGATAAACGTTTTCAAATTGTGACTAAAATCAATAAAGCTAATCAATCCGAAAAGATCAGCACAGTTGTGGTAAAATGGGAATAATTTTTTGATAGAACAAATTGGAGCCCTTAAGAAATGACGCAGAGCGAGTTTCAGCAGTTTTCTTCGACCTTACCAAATGCGCCTGGCATTTATAAATATTACGATGCCACCGGCGAACTTTTATATGTAGGAAAAGCAAAAAACATCCGCAAACGGGTCAGCTCTTATTTCAATAAAACACTGGCCAGCTATAAAACACATGAACTTGTAAAGCGAATAAAAAGAATCGAGTTTACGATCGTTAATTCAGAACAGGATGCTTTTTTGTTGGAGAATTCACTGATCAAACAATTCCAGCCAATTTTCAACATCAATCTGAAAGATGATAAAACCTATCCTTACATCGTTATTAAAAATGAACCGTTCCCAAGGGTTTTTTTGACGAGGCAAAAATTAGAAGATGGCTCACAATACTTTGGGCCTTACACCTCAGTTTATAAGGTAAGAGAGCTGCTTAATTTTATTAAGCAAACCATTCAGTTAAGAACCTGTCCTTTAAATCTTACCGGAAAAAATATCAGCAAAGGAAAGTTCAAGGTCTGTTTGGAATACCATCTCGGCAATTGTAAAGGCCCTTGTGAAGCATTACAATCGGAAGAAGATTATAATCAGAATATTCAGCAGGTAAAAAATTTGTTGCGGGGAAATCTGGGACCTGTTATCCAGCATTTCAAAAACGAAATGAAAGACCATGCTCAAAATCTTCAATTTGAAAAAGCCGAATCGGTCAGAAAAAAAATAAGCTATCTCGAAAATTATCAATCCCGGTCCATTGTTGTAAACACCTCTTTAGGCGACGTGGATGTTTTTTCAATCTTAAAAGATTCAGACATTGCTTACATCAACTATCTAATGGTTCAAAACGGGGCAGTCATACAAACAAAAACCATTGAAGTTGAAACGCATTTAGATGAAGACGTTGAAGAAACTTTGTCATTCAGCATTGCGCAACTAAGAACGATTTTCAATAGTGAAGCCAAAGAAGTTGTTGTTCCTTTTTCAATCGACTATGATGAACCCGGAGTGACGATCACAATTCCGAAAGGAGGCGACAGAAAAAAATTATTGGAAATGTCTGAAAAAAATGTTCAGCATTTTATTGACAACCTCAGAGCCAAGGATCGTTTGCAACTTGGCGTAAAAAGCGCCGACAAATACAATATTCTTTTGCAAATGAAGGAAGATTTGCAGTTAACAGAGGTGCCTGTGCATATTGAATGTTTTGATAACTCCAATTTCCAGGGCAGTTATCCTGTTTCGGCGATGGTTTGTTTTAAAAACGGGGAGCCCAGCAAAAAAGATTACAGGCATTTCAATGTAAAAACGGTTGAAGGCATTAATGATTTTGCCACTATGAAAGAGGCTGTCCTTCGCCGTTATAAGCGGCTAAAAGAAGAAGATCAACCACTGCCACAGCTGGTAATCATAGACGGGGGAAAAGGACAGTTAGGCGCAGCAAATGAAGCTATTGAAGAATTAGAATTGAAAGGAAAAATGACTTTAGTGGGCCTGGCAAAAAATGAAGAGGAGCTTTTTTTTGTTGGTGATCAGCAATCTTTGAAACTTCCTTACGACAGCGAAAGCCACAAACTAATCCGGAGAATCAGGGACGAAGTGCACCGTTTTGGAATCAATTTCCATCGGCAAAAAAGAAGCAAGGGAACATTTAAAAATTCTTTGCAGGACATAAAAGGAATTGGCTCGGGCACTGCCAATATTTTATTGAAAACTTTCCGTTCCATCAACAATATCAAACAACAATCAGAAGAAGAATTGGCTAAAATAATAGGAAATTCAAAAGCGAAACTGGTAAAAAACTACTTCAATTCGGAAGAGGGAACGGCACCCTAAGCAATGGAAAAAGTAATTTTAAATCATCTGAACCGGCTTTAAAAGAAAAGGGGCCGGAATGGAAATTCAGCCCCGTTTTTAAAATCCAATATCCTATGAAAAACCGAGATAAAAATACTACTATTCCATTCATTTCCTATGCGTAGTTCCCACATTTTTGAAAAATCTTTCCACAGATAAAAGCTTGTTTCATACAATAAAAAATCCCGCCGAAGCGGGATTCTTTATTGATATTTTTTGGCTTATTAATAAGACCAAAGACCTTGCTCATAATCAAAGATCCTGTTCTTGATATTATCACCTTCCAACAACCTCAAAATGGGGTCCTTAATCATGGCCTGAATGGTTTTATTACTTGAATTATCCAATTCAGATTTTATGATGTAACTGCTAAACATTCTGCTTTCAAAAAGTTCTTCCCATGTCATGCGGCTTGCTCCCATGTTCTTTGAATTGTAAACCTGGTGAGAAGCTAACAAGTTGCGAAGATCAGGATAGTAAATCCAGAACAAAGGTTCAACACCTCTTTCTCTTTTTGTTCCTTCGAAATAAGCCGTTTTTACAGGACAAATTCCAATGATTCTGCAGAACATTCTGCTGGCTTCCCGGTCAAAAACCCATTGCTCTTTAATACGGATCTTTTGAATATCTTTTACATTAAACACTTTTGGAGTAATAACGTATTCCACGATTTTACTCGGGTCATTTACATCTGTTACTTTACTTGTGTCAGCGCCTACACCGCCACCCATAATGGTTTGAATATCAGCCTGGGTCAGTGGCTGTGTAAAGCGATCGTCCTGGAAAGCCATTACCTTACCACTTGTTACAGCTTTTAAAAGTATAGTCATGAATTGCTGGTCGCCATCGCCTTCTTTTCCTTCGTAGCGGAAAGTTTGATTCATTTTTTCCCGCAAATCCAGTTCTCTCCAAACTTTTTCGGCATACAAGGCGTCGTCCTTTCTCAAATATTCATAATCAAGTGGGATCAACGTTGTTGAACTGTCTTCCGCAAAAGCACTTTCCTGTCTTAAGGATCTTCTCAAAACAGTATCCAGCCCCCCGCTTGCAGAACTATCATAGCGGTAAGGGATATTACCATTCGTAGGATAGTTTCCGGGAGGATTGTTATTATTATTCTGCTGTTGCTGCTGATCATTCGTTGGCGGATTGTTTCCACGGCGGTTGCCTCTGCGCCCTTGTGCACTGGCATCAACCACCAAAAGTGATAAACCGGCTGCAACCAAAACTATCTTAACCAGGTTACGTTTCATTTGGAACGTTTTAATTAATGTTATAAAGTAAGGATGGTAAATGTCTTGTTCTTCCATCAGGACCTGTAGCATAGATTTCTTCAAATGTGATGATATCGCCTGACTTCAGACTCCTGATAATATTTTTTGCTCTTGGCGTAAATTGATTTCCGTTGCAATTCTCTCTGATGATGTCCCCGTTTTCATCGGTACCGACAACCTGGAATCTTACAACACTATATTTAAGATTCAGGGGGAAGTTTTCAATGCCTGCACCCACACCGCTTTGTGCAGCCAAAGTAGCAGCATTTACTGATTCACCACTCTTCTTACCACCAACTGTTGCAGTTGGTTCAGGCATTGCACGAACTCGGAAGGTAGAAGAACCAATTGTTTTTCCATCAGCTACCGCAGTAATAACGCAGGCATCACTTTGCGATGAAACGTTTACAATAAATTCACCTGGAGCAGTTCTTTGAGGAGAAGCACCGCCGCCGGAAACAGAAATATTAATTTTTTCTGCACCAACTCCACTTGCCGAAACTGTGATCTTATTTGGATAACCGATATAAAGAACATTCATTTCAGGGAGGGCAATTGCTGTGCTGGCTTGCCCCACTGTATAATTTACAACACGATCGATAACTTTTTGATTACCATCCTGATCCAGGTAGGTGATATGAACAGGAATTGTTCTTGCACCCAAACCGGAACCAACATTGGTTGCATATCTTACAAAACCACTGTCGTTAAGTTGTTGTGTTTGACCACCAATTGTGATTGTCGGTTTTGCCTGGTTACTGAACGCTCCAACTCCGGCTTTGATTTCCAAACTTTGGTTAGGCATCAAATAGTTTGAGCTCTGTCCAATGATTGGTTCAAACCTATCAAAACGAACAACAACTTGTCCAACTTGTTGGTGGCAGAAGGCCACTATTTTGTTTTCAGACGTCTTCACGTCGTTTTGGAATTTGCTTAAAATTGTGATGGCAGCCACCGTTGGTACCATGTGGAAGTAAGCAGCTTCCCAGGTTTTATTGGTTTTATCCTGAACCTTTGGAGCAGCCAGATTAATTTGTAAAGAATTCTGGAACTCTTTGGCAATTTCAGGATCAATAGCTAACAAGTCAGCCTTATATTTTTCCAACTTTTCTTTAAGTTTGGCTCCTTCTTTTCCCTCAACAAGAATTCTTGTAGCAATGTCCAAATTATCCAGGGCATAAGAAGAATCGAACTTATTATTTGGGTTCGGGTTATATCCTGCTTCTTTTAGAATTCTGTTCTTCAGATCCTGAACATAATTGAACATCTCAGCACTTAGCTCTTGTGCTCTTTGGGCTTTCGGATACCAGATTTTTGCTTTAACCATTGAAGTGGGATCACTCATCTTGTCCTCCAATGATTTCATTATGGTCTCAGTCGATTTATTGATTGTCTTGTTTGTCGATGTTAAGCTGTCATCAACAGTTTTGAAGGCATTGAGGATCTCTGCCGATACGTTGAGTGCCAGCAATGCGGTCAACACCAAATACATGATGTTGATCATCTTCTGCCGTGGCTCTTTAGGTAGTGCCATAAAGTTTCAAATGTTTTAGTCGCTTTAGGAATATTGGTTGTCGGTTATTAACGTATATGCTTTCTGTATTATTATCTGCCCTGCATTGCGCTAAGCATATTGCCATAAATATTATTGAGGCGGGTAAGATTGTTTGCCAATCCTGCTACTTGCTCAGAAACTTTCTTTGCATCATCTGCAGTGCCAACCATCAGGCTGGACGTTTCAGCAAGTTTACCATAAAACTGGTTCAATGTTTTAAGGTGGTTGTTGCTTTCCTGTAATTCCAGTTCATAAATAGTATTCAAAGAAGAAAGATTCTTTGTCAATACCTGGATTTGATCGTGGAAAATTTTTGCACCTTCAGATGCAGAATTGAAAGCACCTACCGAGTTGGCAGCACCGATATAAGCATCTTTTACCTGCGATAAAGCAGAAGTGACTTCGCGGGTTTTAGCAGTATAATCACCGGTAGCGGCAACTACGTCAGTGATGTCGTTCATATTGGTAATGGTAGTGTTGAGTTTTTTGAAATTATCACCCAAACGGTTTAACTGATCAGGTGTAATGTTAGCCTCAAGAAGCGCTTTGTCCATTGATTTCAATACCCCTTTGTTGCCTTCAAAAGCTATTTCTTCACTGTGAGAAGTGGAAGCTTCAGTTGGATAAATTAAGTACAATGTACCATACAAAGCAAAGATCACCGCCTCTGTGGTCAAACCGATCCACAACCAGGTTTGTGCATCAGGTGCGTGAACGATTTTTCTTAATGCACCCCAGATAACGAGTGAGGCACCAAATGATACTGCAACGTCTACATACTTACTTACTTTAGGAGGAATTACGACTGCCATAAAATAAACTTTTGATTTTTAAAAAGAATAGTTGGTTATTAATATTGAATTTTAAACGATGGTTGAAAGAAGGGGTTACAAAGAACCCCTCTTATGCTTTAAGGTTAATTATTTACGACGACCTGATGGTGCAGGCAAATCAATTACGGTACGGAAACCAATGTAAGATTTGGTAGAATCCTGGTACTCGTAAGTACGGGTACCTGTTTGAAGATAATACCCAACGTCTTTCCAGCTTCCACCACGAATCACTTTACGCTTCATTCTGGGAGGATCAGAATCTTTTGCATTCCAGCGAACGTCAGGGTTCATGTCATGTTGGAACGTATAAGAACCTTCATAATAAATTGAAGAAGTCCATTCAGCTACGTTTCCTGCCATGCAATACAAACCATAATCATTTGGCCAATAAGCATCGGCACGAACTGTGTAGAAACCACCGTCTTCAGGATAGTTACCACGGCCAGGTTTGAAGTTTGCCAGCAGGCAACCTTTTTTGTTTCTCAAATAATAGTTACCCCAAGGGAACATAGATTGAGAACGGCCACCACGTGCTGCATATTCCCATTGTGCCTCAGTTGGTAAACGGAAATCAGATTCCTGTACTCTTTTTTTCGAATCGAGATAGGAGTTCAGATAATGCGTTCTCCATTGGCAGAAAGCATTAGCCATTTTCCAGTTCACACCTACCACAGGATAGTTACCATAGGCAGGGTGGGCATAATAGCGCTTGGTCATGGGCTCATTGTAAGAATAAGCAAAATCGCGTATCCAAACCAATGTATCAGGATAGATCCTTGTTGTATCTCTTACAATAAAGGATGAGCGAGGTTTATTGGCATTTTCTCTTTTAGCTGCTTCTTTAAGATCGAAGTACTCAGAGAGGTAGACCATTTTCTGCGGATCCAATTCCATTTTCCCAAACAAACGGTCTTCTGGAGGAAGGATCAAACCGGACATTTTTTCCAAGGTCGTGGGATCGTTCCATTTAATGGTTTTCACTTTGGCCCAGTCAACCATTTCGTTGCCGCTTTTATCATTCTTAACATAACCAAGTTCACGGGCAGCAATGGAGTCTCTAACCCAGTTCACAAACTGGCGGTACTCATTATTGGTGATTTCGGTGGCATCCATCCAGAAACCGCTGATAGATACGGAACGGTTGCGGGCACTGAATGCATAGGACGGATCTTCATCACTAGGACCCATGTGAAAGGTTCCCTGAGGGATGAACACCATTCCGGGAGGCTTGGGCAAAGTATAGTGGGTACCCGGGGCTACGCCATGTAGCTGCCCATCATTGGGTAAAACTCCACCTTTATCTTTCTTTCCAAGGACTCCGCAGCTTACAAGGAATACGGATGAAACTGCGGCAAGAGTGTAGTAGTGGTTTTTCATTTTCATACTCGTGGGTATTGGGCAAAAATAGCGTTTTGAAATAAACGGTAACACAAGGTTAAAATTTAATTTTCTCATTTCCAAGTACCAAAATGTTTTTCGGCGTAACAATAGAAACGGTGCACAACCGCTTCTTATTGTACTTATTTTTAAAATTTATTTATGACGCAGTAAGCCTACGAGTTCACCTATCGTAGAAACAGGTTTTTGGCATGCGTAGTTCTCACAAACGTAAATGCGGATTCCACTCGTTTCGGCCTTGTTTGCCAGTAAAGGGTACTCGGATCTGGGTATAAGGGACGACTGCACTACCTTGTGCGAAATGTGAACATTGAGTAGTTTTCCCAGGTAATTTTTCAAGTCTTTGCCGGTCAATGCGATTTCAATGGTTCCGGAAATTACTTCAAAAAAGAGGGAAAGCCATTGACCAAATGATGTCGGATATTTGATGATTACGTCTCCCATTGACCGCAACATTTGTTCCGCCTTAAGCCGCCAATCCTTTTTATCAAAGAAAATGGAGAGCCGGTATAAGTTATAAGCCATTAACGAATTGCCCGATGGAGTTGCACCATCATAAACTTCCTTTTTACGAATCACCACATCTTTTTGACCATAATACGTATAAAAAAGCAAAGGAGATTGCTCATCGGAAAATAAGCTTAAAACAGTCTCGCTAAATTGTCTGGCTTCGTCGAGGTAATTATTATTAGCGGTGATCTGCGACAATTCAATCAACGCGGCGATCAATAAACCATAATCATCCAAAAAAGCAGGATGCTTGGCTTTGCCATTTTTACAGGTGTGATGAAGCAACCGGTTTTCTGCTGTGTAAGCACTCAGCAAAAAACTCATATTCCGCTCAGCTAAATCGCGGTAATGCTCGTTTTCGGTGGCCGCAAACGCCTTGCAATATGCAATATTCATTAAAGCGTTCCAGCCTAAAATGATTTTATCATCCAACCCGGGCCTGGTTCGGTGCGCTCTTGTTTCAAACAACTTTTGTCTGCCGTTTGTTAAAGCTGTTTTTAATTCTTCTTCTGAAAGGTTTCTCTGCTGTATAAATGCTTCTTCGTTTTGCTTTGTTCTTAAAATATTTTTGCCTTCCCAATTCCCTTTTGGCGTAATATCATAGTAAGCACAAAAAATTTCGGCATCTTTCCCTAACAATTTTCGCACTTCCTCATAATCCCAAACATAAAATTTCCCCTCCTCTCCTTCACTATCGGCATCCAAAGCGCTGTAAAAGCCGCCGCTTTTATCCATCAGTTCTCTTTCAATAAATAAAAGGGTTTCGTCGATTGCGTGTTTGTAAGCAGCCTTCGGACTCAGCTGGTAAGCTTCGGCCAAAGTTGAAACCAACAAGGCGTTATCGTAAAGCATCTTTTCAAAATGGGGCGCCAGCCATTCGCCATCAGTGGAATACCTTGCAAATCCTCCACCCAAATGATCATAAATTCCTCCCATGACCATCTTATCAAGACTTAATAAAGCCTGGTCCAGCGCTTCTTTATTCTTTTTGACATCCCCATAATGTAAAAGAAAATTGATGATAAAGGTTTGCGGGAACTTCGGTGCTCTTCCAAATCCGCCCCATTCCTTGTCGGCCGTTTTCATGATGGCATCAAAAGCTTCGTCAGCCCTTTTTGCATCGAAAAATGCTTCATTCGAACCATTATTGGAAAAGGAAGTGTTGCCTTCCAAGTGTTGTGTAAGACTTTCTGACTGTGCTTCAACCTCCTGCTTCCGGTTTTTGAAAGCATCGTCAATAAATCTTAGCATATCCATCCACGAGGGCCGGTTGAAAGCCTTCGATGGAGGAAAATAAGTTCCCCCGTAAAAAGGTTTTTTTTCGGGCGTCAGAAAAACATTCAATGGCCAGCCGCCGCCGCCTGTAAGGGCTTGTACGGCATCCATGTAAATATGATCAACATCGGGACGTTCTTCCCTGTCCACTTTTATGTTTACAAAATGCTCGTTCATGTAGGCTGCCACCTCTTCATTTTCAAAACTCTCTCTTTCCATTACGTGGCACCAGTGACAGGCAGCATAACCAATGCTTACCAACACAGGTTTGTTTTCATTCTTTGCTTTTTCAAAAGCTTCTTCACTCCAAGGATACCAATTAACAGGATTGTGAGCATGTTGAAGTAGATAGGGACTGGTTTCATTGATAAGGCGATTGGTATAAGAGTGCATTAAGTAAAGTTATTAAACCGGGGCTTATCGAATTCTACGAAATAAAAAAAGCACCCGTTTAAAGGTGCCGTGTTTATTAGAACCAATATTTTCTATTTCTTCTTTGTTTCTGCCACCAAAAACTTTTCCAAAGCAGCTACCATTGAAGGCGCCTGCGGCTCAGGAGCTTTGATAGTTAATAGCAAACCGGCTTCGGAAATGGCTTTGGAAGTATTGTTTCCAAATGCACCAATCACGGTTCCATTCTGCCTGAACTTAGGTGCATTATCAAACAAGCTTTTTACTCCGCTTGGTGTAAAAAAGCAGATGACATCATATTCTTTTTTCAAAACCTCTTTTACGTCATTGCTGACCGTGCGGTACATGAAGGCAAGTGAAAAATCGCAATTGTTTGCTTTAAGCCAACCCGTGATTTCGCTGTCTTGCTGATTTTCGGAACATACATACAGAAACTTCTCGTTTGTTTTGTGCTTATTGATCACATCAAACAAACTTTTATTTGTACCATCTGCACCATAAAAAACTTTACGCTTACGGTAAAGAATGAATTTTTGCAGGTATAAAGCCACAGCTTCTGTAATGCAGAAATATTTGGTATCCTGCGATACGCTGACCTTCATTTCTTCGCAAACACGAAAGAAATGGTCAATAGCGTTGCGGCTGGTTAGGATAACCGCCGTATGATTCTGAATATCAATTTTTTGTTTGCGAAACTCCTTTGCCAAAATAGGCTCAAGCTTAATAAAAGGATGGAAGTCTAACTCCACATCATATTTTCTGCTTAATTCAAAATACGGTGATTTCTCGCTTTCAGGTCGAGGCTGAGTGATCAGCACTTTCAACCTATTTATGACCGGTGTACCGGCTTTCCCTCCCTGTTTTACCATAGTGATGTGGTTCGGCTAACGTTGCGCAAAGTTAAGAGGTTTACCCAAGAAATGTAAACAACAGTTTGTTAATGAGAAGCAAGGGTATTATCTCAAAGGCAAATAAATAAATTAAAAAATGAAGAAAACTAAGCCTGATCTGTCCGCGAATGGATATAAAGGAAAGAAAGAACCGGTAAGCAATCAACCCAAAAACAACCATAATGCTTAAACTCATCGCAGCTTCGTTTACAACACCTTTTGTAAAAGCCAGCACCACCAAAAACGGCAACAACAGTATGCCGATGATTTTATTCGTTGTAAAAACAATAAAAATATAAGAATCGATTGTGGTTGATACCTGGAAAATCCATCCAAGCAGTTTAAGCGATACAAATTTCAGAGCATAAACACAGACCAATCCAACCACACAATACAGATACAACAACCAGAAATTAAATTCCAGTCCAAGTTTGAAATACTGAAAAAGCAAAGCCAGGAACATGCCAATGCTAAGGGTGAAGAACAAGTTCAACAACATTGAAGGCAAAGGGTTTTGAAGCAATTGTTCCTTTATCTGTTTTTGTTTTACGGTCGTTCTGAAATAGCTTGAAAAAAGATCCTGTATATACCTTCCAAATCCATTTTTAATAAGTGCAAAAAAAAGAAGCAGCCCGATCATTGAATAAAATATCGCTTCTTTTCCGATCCATTTTTTTTCAGTCACACTGTAGCGCATTGGATCGGTAAATCGAAAAACAGGATGATCATTCCAAACTGACAGAAAAGGCAGTGGTTTAAATAAAGAAATAGAAGGCCGAAGAGCTTTTGTATTTTTTATAGAATCAGCAACGGCAATGGAATCAAGTTTGGCAAGAGAATCCCGGGCAATGGCTGTCGAATCTTTTTTTATGATTCTTGGCCGGACAACAGGCTTTTTTATAAGCTGCGGTGCAGTCGTATCGGGCAAAGCAACTGCTACGCTATCCTGTGACCAGGATTGTAGTGAAAGAATAATAAATAGTAAAACCAGCAATTTTCCCATTCCCTGCAAAAGTATTCGCTATCAATACATCCCATAATTTATTTGCATTTCTTTTTGATGAATAAGTGATCTCATGTGGGTGGGTCATCAAAAAAATCAGAAATAACTGGCAAAGCCGATATGAATTTTAAACTGCCGGAAATTGAATGGAATATCATCTCTCCTTCCCAATGCTCCGGCCAGATTGATAATGCCGGCTTTCATTTCCAGCGAAAGGCCTAAACCGGTTCCCAAATAATTATGGTTCTTTTTTTCTTCAAGCAAATGTTTTCCGTAACCACCATCGGCAAAAACAAAAAAGAAAGAATTCAATCCCAGGCGGTAACGATACTCTGCGGTCCCGATTGCATACTGCGAAACAAACTGGCTTTCTTCATCAAATCCTCTCATCAGTTTATATCCCCCAATTTGAAACAATTCGTTACGGAAATAATTGGCACTTTGATAAATGCCTGCGTTCAATCCAAGCTTCATGGTGCTTTGGCTGCCGAGCGGAATAAAATGCGCCGCACTTGTAACTGCCCTGAATTGATAGGCTTTCAATTTAACGGTATCATATAAATGTTCAAACTTGAATGACGGATCAGAAGGGTCGTTTAACTCAAGTATCTGATTATTCTTGCGGATTTTTTTCGTTCCTGTTGAACCTGTAATAGAAAATTCATTCCCTTTTCTTGGATTGTAGCGGTAATCGGTGTTGTTGTAATCATAACCAATTCCAAGATTTACCGAACTAACATCGGCTTCATTGGGCAAGGTATGCGTTTGAATGATAGCAGCATCGTTAATGCCACTGATGATACTTTGCCTTCTTTGCAAAAACACGGTTGCTTTTTTTCTTTCTTCCAGCTGGTAGCTCGTTCCAAGATTCATATCAATATTCAGAAAGCTGCTATCTTTTTTGTACATGTTGAAACTGAAATTGAGACCAAAGGGAGAGTGAAAAATGTAGGGTTGTTCAAAAAGCAAATTCAACCGCGGGGATTTTTGCTGAAGTTGTTGCCATACCAGTCCAATGGTCTCACCCGACCCCAATGCATTTCTTAATAAAATATTGGCATCTACAGTTAGCAATAATTTTTTGCTGCCCGAAAGCTGGTCGCTGTTTGGCAAAAAGCCAATCAGTGCGTTTGCCTGGTTGTTCTTTCTTGTTTTTAAATAAAGATTTAGAACGGAGCCACTACCTAAATAATCAACGGTAGGGCCATGTTCCTGCTGCAAATAATTTAATTCAGAAAGCCGCTTCGATATATTCAACAACTTGGTCCGGCTGTAAGTACTTCCATTATAAATGTCAAGGTAGCGCTGCAAAAACTCATTACTCACCTTTGCATCACCATAAACACGAATACTATCAATTTTATAAAGCGGGCCTTGCTCAATTTTCAACAAAGCATTCACCTCGTTATTTTGAATGGCAATACTGTCTAAATATACTTTGCCAAATGGTCTGCCGTTATCTTCTAAATAATCAAGAATTTTTTGCTGCCAGAGATGAAGTGTTCTAAAATCAACTGTTCCGGCAAAAGAATTTTGAGGCCATCCTATCGATTGCAAAACCGTTTGATCTTTTTGATCTGTTTTAATTTTTGCCCATTTGTACGGCTCTCCCAAATAAACAATTGCTTTTGCAGAAACAGAATCATATGAAACACTGTCAAGCGAAGCGGTGATATATCCTTTGCCTTGAAGCAAGGAAGGAACCTGAACAAGATAGAAAATGGCTTCAGCCCTTGAAATAAATTTTTGTTGAAGCGACAATTTTTGCTGAATGGAAGTATCGCCTTCCGGAGTTTGATACAGTACAGTATAGGATTGCGCCCTGCAAACACAGGTTGTTAAAAAGGATATTGCTGCAAACAGGTGTTTTAATTTCGCCATCAGAAAACTTGATAGTAGACGGAGTAGTCCTTCTTGCTATCGGCCATAAAAATAAGAAGCACAAAACACTAAACGAAGTTGGCAGGAATTTATTTGCATATTCCATTCTGTAAGCAGGCTTGCACTTATTGCAATTTCCATTTTGCTACTTCTTTGCGTTACAAAAATGATCTATTGAAAGCCTTAGCAAAAGAAGCTGAAACGGAAAACGATTATTTGCAAGGCGAGATTGTTCAAACGATTTATTTCGGAGGTGGAACTCCAAGCATTCTTGAAATTTCTGATTTTGAATTTTTGATTTATGAATTATTCAAAAATTATCCTGTCGCAAGCGATGCGGAAATTACACTTGAGGCCAATCCCGATGATCTTACTTTGGATAAACTAAAAGCATGGAACAGCCTTGGCATCAATCGACTCAGCATTGGTGTGCAATCTTTTTTTGAAGAAGAGCTACGTTGGATGAACAGGGCACACAATGCAAAACAAGCAATCGAAAATTTGCAATTGGCAAAAAAGGAATTTGATAATATTACGATCGATCTGATTTATGGTTCACCTTTGCTAACCGATGAAATGTGGAAACAAAACGTTGACAGGGCAATAGAATTTGATATTCCTCACCTCTCGTGCTATGCGCTTACCGTTGAAGAAAAAACGCCTCTCCACAAATTGATTAGCATGAGCAAAACCTCCGATGTTGACAATGATAAACAGGCAAGGCAATTTTTATTGCTCATGCAATGGCTGAAACAAAAAGGTTACGACCATTATGAGGTTTCCAATTTTGCAAAACCCGGTTTCAGAAGCAAGCACAATTCATCTTATTGGAAAGGAGAAAAATATTTAGGTCTTGGTCCATCTGCACATGCTTATAATGGAATGGAAAGAAGATGGAATATTGCCAACAATAATCTATACATAAAAAGAATCAATGAAAAAAATCCTGAAAGGGAAACCGAGATTCTTACTTCAACACAAAAACTGAATGAATATATTATGATCTCCTTGCGAACGATGGAAGGAATAGACCTATATAAATTGGGAAAAGAATTTGGTACGGTTCAAAGAAGAATAATTGAACAACAAATTCAAAAATTTATCAACAACAACTTAATGCGACTGAATAATTCTCTTGCTCAACTAACTGATGAAGGAATGTTGAGAGCCGATGGAATTGCAAGTGAGCTATTCTTCGTATAGAACATAGTAAAAACTCCCGGTATAACCGGGAGTTTTTTACAACGTTCTTAATTCAATTTTTCAAAATGTGCATCAAGTTTTTTTTCTTTCTTAAAATATTCAAGCACTAAGACCTGTCCCAATTTACCAGGTAAGACTTTTGAACGGGTAGCGTTTGACTTAGTATTGAGGTGATCTGTTGTGATTTTTCCTTCGTTATAACTTATGGAATTAAATGTTCCTCCTTTGTAATCCTTATCTTTCACATAATCAGAATAACAAACTGTAAAGGCGGAAACATCTTGATTGGTTTGGGTGTACGCATAATCAAATCCGTCGTAATAATATTTTACCATCTTTCCGATCAGCGGAGTGCTCATAAATTCCGATCCTGCCTGCAATTCAATGCTGTTAGAATTTTTATCATAAATCTTCGCATCTTTTACATTGAAGTCTTTATCAAACTTCAACAAGATCATATCTGTCACTTTAATTTTCAGAGTGCTGACACCTGAATTTCTGGTGAGCACTTTTGCTGCAATTCCAAGTGCACTTGCCACTTTCTTATAACCTTCGCCAACTGCATAAATAGTTCCATCTGAGGTTTGAAGGATATTATGCAAATACATAAATCCGAAGTCATCAATTTTCCCTTTGGAACTAACGTTCAAAAACTTGCTCATATCCATTTCCCAGGAGCAATATTTCTCGCTTTGTACTTTTCCTTTTTCATCAATTGCCCAAAATCCAAATCCTTTTGATTTGTCTTTGGCAATGTTCCCGTTCAAATCAAAAAACTCTCCATACAAGTATGCTTTGCCATTATTCATTACCGAGAGACTTGCAGGATAAAACCTGAATTTACCATCTGTTGGGTTTTCAAAAACTTTTTTACCCGTTTCAATATCCAATCCTAAAATGTAGGAGTCGGGGCTTTGATCAAACAGACTGCCGAAACGCAACACTTCTAAAAAAACCACTCCATTAAAATAACCGAGATAGTCGCCTATAAAACGCTTACCCCCCTCCGTGGGGGTGTAAGTCCACTGCTTCTTTTTTTCTGAAGAAAAATAATCAATCTGGAAAGTATAGTCCCTGTCTTCGCGACTTGGCATGTTGCTGATGAACCCTTTACCATCAACAGGATAAAGGCCTTTGTAAGTTTGATCTTCATCAGAAGCAGCCAAATAAGTCGTCTCCAAATATCTTTTTTCTTTCTTAGTCAATTCTCTGAAATAACTGTAAGGTTTTTTATTCCCGTCTGCACCGTATACCTGGTATTCAAATGTTTTTTCTTTTTCATTATAAAGCAAAAAAATGAGATCAGTACCATTGAAAGAAGACTCGAGAATGTTTACATCCTTTGAATCCTGGAAGACAATGTCCTTTAAAGGTTTTAGGTTGTTGTCAAAAATTTTCAAAGTGTATTCATTTGTTTTTCGATCAACCTTGTCGCTCACATAGAAGAAATAATAACCTTTAACGTCGGTACCTTCTTTAATAGCATCAGAACTTCTGAGCACAACAGTTTTTACATTATCGATTGATAATGATTGAGCAAAAAGGACCTGCATCCCAAATAGCAGGCAACCCATAAACAGTAGTTTTTTCATGCGCTTGTTTTGTGTTTTTAATTTATATCTGATTGATGATCCTAATTATTTTGGACCAGTGTAAAATTTTTTACTGCTTTAGCTTGTTCTTCTTTAAAGCTGATATAACCTCCCATTTGTTTTTCATACTGTCTACAGAAATAATAATTGATAGATGCAATTTCATCCAGCCTCCATCGGTCAATCATTCTAAGCAAAAGATTATAATCTGCCGCGTAAGTTCTTGTTTCCTTTTCCATATGTCCGAGCTTGTGATCTTTCTGTCTTTGAAACAAAATATTTAAATCTCTTGCAACTGAATAGATCGCCAAAGAAGTATATGAGCCATTTTGCAACATCAATAAACTGTAGTAAAGATTTCTGGCAACATTGTCGTCCCGGAATTGCTGTTCTGTCATTTCAGGAAAAAAATCCTGCTTCAGTTGATTAAAAAAATTTTCATCAAAAAGAAACTTTTTCCCCGCGGAAATTTTTTTTATAGAATCTCGCAATAAAGAGATTCGCATCGCACAGTCAGGATGGGTTTTCAAAGAATCTTTTTCATGTATACTGAGCGGCGAAGTTTCATCAGTTATCAGCCCACCAAACAAAACCGATTCTTTCTCAGTCCATTTTTTCTTGAACGGATAATCTGTAAAATTGAATGTAGCTTCAGGAATGAAAGGCTTATAAATACTCGAATCATCAATATTGTTTAACAACTGCAGGCATGAGATAATTCCATTACAATCATATCCTGTATTTTTCAAAAAAAGAAAAGCTTGTTTATCGGCTTCCGCTTCGTTTTCCCTGCTGTGTCTGCGGCTGCCGAAAGCCATCTTCTTCATTAGTTCGTCGAACTGTGTTCGGGCACCGTACTGCTGTTTGGATATACGTTTTACTTCTGTGGTAAATTCTTCACTATTATACAAGTCAACAATTTTTTTTATTTCCTTGTTGGTATGATCCAGATAGTAATGCGAAAGTTCGTGACAAATCACAAACGCCAGTTCAGCCTCATTGTTTAAAAAAATAAAAAGTCCTCCGTTGATTGCAATACTTCCATCTCCCAAGCTGACTGCATTGGGCCAGTCGTCACGTGTAAAAACAATTCTTGCATCTGTGTTTTGAAGAACAGGATTGGCGTCAATAATTTTTTTAACGATAGATTGCAGGTAATCATTAACTGCCGGTGAAGTGACAGCTCTTTTACTATTCCAAAAATCCCCAATCTCATCAAACTGATGGTCATAAATTTCTTTGTAATCTTTTGCGTATTGTTTCGGAGCATTGGAAATAAACAAGCTGTTTTTACGCAGACTTTCATCATAATATTTTCTGCGAAGATTTTCATCATCTTTCCAAAAAACATAACTGGCCGGCGATTGGGCGATGCCAGAAATTGCATGAATGACAAGCAGGCACAAAATCACGGATTTCAATCGCAGCATATTAGGTGGTGAGGAATTCATCAGCGTTTCGCTATAAATATATCTAAGGCGTTTTGAATATCAAAAATTAAAGAAAAAAACACTTCAAAACATGTGATATAATGAGTTCACGATCCAGGATCCTCACACCATCACTTCTTCGATCATCCGAAATCCTTCCTCTGCATTCATTCGCTCCCATAAGATCTTGTAGATGGTGTCGGCTAAAGGGATTTCTGCGCCAATCTTTTTATTGATATTGTAAATGCACTTCGAAGCATAATAACCTTCCGCCACCATGTTCATTTCCAGTTGTGCGGATTGAACGGTATATCCCTTCCCGATCATTGCTCCAAACGTTCTATTGCGGCTGTACAATGAATAGCATGTCACCAACAGGTCGCCGAGATACACTGACGCAGCATAGTTGATGTCTTTCTTTCTTCCGGAAATGTCTTTTTGCTCGTGCTCACCAACGACCATGTGTTGTGCCCCGACCTTGCGAAGAAAGCAGGCCATTTCATCGGCACTGTTGGCAATGTAAACACTTAAAAAATTGTCGCCGTATTCCAACCCATGTGCAATACCGGCGCCCAGAGCATAAATATTCTTCAGCACCGCGGCATACTGCACTCCTAAAATATCGGTGTTGATGACAGTGTTGATATAATTGGTCTGAAATAGAGAAGCAATCTGTTTGGTAGCTTCAACATCAATTCCGGAGAAAGTGAGATAGGATAATTTTTCTGCGGCTACTTCTTCCGCATGACAAGGTCCCAACACTGCAAAATAATTTTCCAACGGAAAATCGAACCCTTTCTTCAAATGATCATTCAACAAAACATCAGGACCGGGAACCAATCCTTTTATGGCAGAAAGAATTTTCTTGTTCTTCAGCGAATCTTTGTTCAACTGTTCCAATGCACCTTGTATGTATGCAGAAGGAACAGCCAGCACCAGCAAATCAGATTGCCCGACAACCGTTTTTACATCATCATGCAGATGCAGTAATGAAACATCAAGATACGCAGAAGATAAATAATTCGGATTGTGTCTTCTTTTTTTGATAGCCTCTATAGAGTTGGTATTCCGTACCCACCAATTCACCTCGTGCTTGTTATCGCTAAGGATTTTTACCAATGCTGTTGCCCAGCTTCCGTTACCAATTACTCCTATCTTGAAATTGCTCAATTGTTGAAAATGTTTAATTGTTGAGATGTTGTCTTTTAATTTCTCGTTGTGAAATCTAATGCATTATGATGGGTGACTGCATTTTCAATTCACCATTCACGGTTCACGGTTCGCGATACTATTTCTTAAACAATTTATCTTTGGTCACAACGTTGACCTTGTCGCCACTCTTCAATGTTTTGTTTACCGCATCAAAGGGTGCGGTCACTACTTCTTCACCTTCTTTTAAGCCGCTTCTTATTTCAATATTATACATATCCTGTATTCCTGTAGTCACTGTTCTTTTTTCAACGCTACCATCTTGTTTAATTACAAAAGCGACAACTTCCAGTTCGTCACTTGAAACATTTACATTATCATCCTGGGCATTTGGATCTTTTCCCTGCTCCATTTCCTTCTTCTGATCTTCAATATTTTTATCGCTTCCTTTCACTCTTGCTGCCACTGCTGCAATAGGAACGGTAACGACATTGTCTACCCGTTTTGTTTTGATATCTGCACTGGCATTCATACCCGGCCGAAAAACAAATTTCCTCGGCCTTGAAGGATCGATTAAATCAGCATAAGATGAAGGATCAAGACGAATATGCACCTCATAATTTGTCACATCGCCGGTTGAAGCCGCTGTAGCAGCATTGGTTTTGGTGCTTGCAGCAATCTGCGTAACCACTCCTTTAAACTTTCTGTTATTATATGCTTCCACTTCCACATCGGCAGAGTCGCCAATGTTCACTTTCGGAATATCATTTTCTCCAACATCTACTCTCACTTCCATTGTGTCCATTTCTGCCACGCGCATCATTTCTGTACCAAGCGTAAAACTGTTTCCTGCAACCCTTTCACCTTTCTTCACATTCAATGAAGAAATCACTCCGTCCATTGGAGCGGTCAACACGGTCCTACTTAAATTTTTATTGGCAGCAGTTAAACTCGTCAGCGTGCTTTTGGTATTGGCCTGCAAACTTTTTATGTTTTGCAATGCTGCATTGTATTGCGATTGTGCAGTGCGGTATTGCGTCTCATATTGTTCAAACTCCGCTTTGGAAATCACCTTTTGATCATAAAGATCCTTGTTTCTGTCGTAGGTTGATTTTGTTTGGTTCAATTGCGCTTTCAATGCCTGCAATGATGCCTCACTGTTAGCGACCGTTGCCTGCGACTGCATTACTCTGGCTGCCGCTTCATCTCGTTGAGAAGAATAAATATCAGCGTAGATTTTTGCAAGAACCTGTCCCTTTTTCACACTGTCGCCTTCCTGCACGTTCAATTCTGTAATCTCTCCGGAAATATCAGGACTGATTTTTACTTCTACTTCGGGATAGACTTTGCCGCTCGCATTTACGGTTTCAATGATGGTTCGTCTTTGCGCTTTTTCAGCTGTTACCTTTATTCCTTTATTGGAAGAGCCGTTCACCAATTTGGCAATAACAAAAATCACCAGCAGGACAGCTACTATAATTAAAATCCATTTCAAAGTTTTGTTCATAAAATCGTTTTGCAGTCGTTATAGTTTTAAACCTTGGCCTTTATAAAACTCAAGCACTTTCATCTTAAAAACAAAATCATATTGTGCCAGCAGGCTTTGAAGTCTCGCACTGTATAAATTGTTCTGTGTTGTGATCAGTTCAAGAGTGCTCAGCAATCCTACATTGTATCGCTTTGATGCAAAATCGAAAGCTTTTTGTGCAGCCTCCACTGTTTTACTTGCAGCATTGAATTTTTGTGTCGATGTGATCACATCGTTGTAAGCTTTGTAAATATCATTCTTCAATGTCTGATTGTCGATTTGCTTTTGCAACTCAAGGCTTTTCAAATTCAATTTTGAACGTTGATAATTTGTGCGCAGGCTTCCGCCGTTTGCGATTGGTACACTCAAACTAATACCGATTGACTGCCCAAAGTTTTGATTCATTTGTCTGAAATAGGAAAGATCTCCATAGCTGTATTGCTTCAAGGGCTGAAGGGGAAATACATTATATGAGGTTCCATTGACCGAAACATTTCCAATAGGTGGCGTAATGGTTGTAATACCTGTAATTTCCTGCGCCTTGTCGTTGTAACGTGTACTTAAACTGCCAAAAGCTGAAAACGTTGGATACATTGCTCCTTTTGCCGAGGCAACATATCTTCCTGCCGCCTGTATTCTCAAATCATTTACTTTTTGTTGCGGCAAATTTTTAATTGCCAATTCATAAACCACATCGGGCTGGAGTGAAGCCATATCGTCTAAAGGAATCGTTTCCACGTTTGGCGTTTCAATATCAAAAGCCGTTGCGGCATCTAAATTGAGTAAGGCTTTCAATAAGAGCAATGATTGCGTAACATTGCCATGAGCCGTTACAAGGTTGGCACTATCGTTTGCCAATTGCGCTTCTAATTGCACAGCATTTAATTCAGGGAGACTTCCTGCATTTACCAATTTTCTCGTGTTTTCAAGTTGAGCTTTTGTTTGTTGAATCTGTATTTCACTTACACTGGCTTGTTGTCTTGCCAGCAAAGCCTGCAAATAAACACCGGCTACATTCAGGGCAATATCGTTTTTTAGTTTTTCGACACCTGCAAATGCCGCTTCAGTCTCCAATAGATTTCCGGCTATATTATTTTTCCTGCTGAACCAGTTAAAAATTTCGGCACCTGACTGTAAAGTAAATCCACTAGACAGATAGCTCTGTGTAATCAGGTCAAATGTTACAGGGTTTTGATTTCGTCCGGCACTGTAAGCAACATTACCATTTAGATTGAGCGTTGGATACTGCGAAAGCTTGCTTTGCTGATAGCCAAGAGCAACGATTCTTGCCTGCACATCCTGCTGCTTCACTGAGATGTTGTTAGCCAATGCATACTCCACACATTTTCTCAGATCCCATTTTTCCTGTGCATGGGACAAAAACACATTGGCAAGGAACAAAAGAAGGAAGGAAGCTTGCTTCATAACTGTAAAAATAAGTGAATTGTGAGGAGGCTAAATACCATTCAAAGCATGATTTAAATCAGCTATCAAATAAGTCGCATCCTCCAAACCGACGTACATGCGAATATATTGATGCTCAATATTGGCCGCATCAAAAGCCCCGGGATCAATGCCGGCACATTTTGGAATGACCAAGGACTCATGTCCTCCCCAACTCACCGCCATCAAAATATGTTTCAATGATTCGCAGAATTTTGTAATCGATTCACAGGTGCCGTTCTTCAGGGTGAAGGTCAACAAACCACATGCTCCTCTCATTTGTTTTATCGCCAGGTCATGTTGAGGGAAAGACGCATCAAATGGAAAGATGATTTTGTCAATCTTTGGATGCTGTTTCAAAAAAGTGATCACTTCATTGGTAGTTCTTGCAATTCTTTCCAATCGTGCAGGTAAGGTTCTCAATCCTCGTATCAGCAACCAGGCATTGAAAGGTTGAATGCCGCTACCGATATTCAGATATTCGCTGTCAAATATTTTCTTCATCATTTGATGGGAACCTGAAAGCACTCCGCCCAAAGTATCACTATGGCCACTGATATATTTTGTTGCAGTTTGCATGGAAAGATCAATTCCAAAATCAATCGGACGTTGATACAATGGCGTGCAATAGCTGTTGTCGATCATCGTAATAATATTTCTCGATTTTGCTAAACTGGCAACAGCTTTTAAATCCTGCAAAGCATAATCCCACGAGTTTGGTGACTCCAGGTAAATGAATGTTGTATTCTTTTGCAAAGCCTTTTGAAAATTCTTTATATCAGTTCCATCAACATAAGTAGTAGTCACACCAAACCTTGGAAGAACCACCTCAAACATTTTTTGGGCCCATGTGTAAGGGTTGCGAACCGAAACAATGTGGTCACCTGATTTTACATTGGCAAGAACTCCTGCAAAAATTGCAGCGGCACCACTATTAAAAACCAAACAGTCTTCTGCTCCATCCAATGCTGCCAACTTTTTGCGAAGGATTTCTACAGTTGGATTCAATCCGCGACTGTACAAATAACCTCCCATTTCGTCGGCAAACCCTTTACGCATGTCATCCACTTTTTTAAAAGTGAAATTGCTTGTTTGCATAATGGGGGGAGAAACGGCATTAAAATAATTTTCTCTTTCTTCGGCAAGCTCGGTAAGTATGAAGGAAAGATCATTCGGGAGAAACATGATTATTGTTTTTAAAACTTCTTACAATAAAATAAATTATGAGAAAAACCATAAACACACCTGTTCCAATTAAAGCAAGATTAGGTGTATTAAATGCAATGGATGTTCCTACAAAAATATAAGCAGCAATAAAAACCAAAGGCATGAAGGGATACAATTTCATTTTGTAGATACCGGTTCCATCCAAGTGTTTTGTTCGCTTTCGCAATATAAAAATGGTTGCTGCCGATGTGGCCATTCCAATAGAATCCAAAAAAATAGTGAAGCCTAAAATCTGGTCAAACTTTTTTGCAAAGAACAAAACGATAATTCCCATCAATGCAAAAACGGTCAGGCTTACTGTAAGCACATCTTTCTTCTCTTCTCTTTTTTGAAACGCCGGTGGTAAAATTCCGTCAAGACTCATTGCATACATCACACGCGGGTTGCTTAACAATAGCACATTTACATAAGCCAGTACTGCAACAAACAACAGAATTGATGCGGCCTTTCTTCCTGTTGATCCGAACATTTTTTCAACAACAATGGATGCAATACCCCTGGAGGTTTTCAGATCTTCGAAACCAATTGCATTGTAATACGCGTAACTTACGGCCAGGTATAGACCTATGATGATTAAAATACCAATAAAAATTCCTCTTGGAATTGTTTTTCTTGGTTCGTGTATCTCTTCGCCAAAATTGATAGTTTGCTGGTAGCCGCCATAGGTAAAAGAAACGGCAATCAAAGCAATGCCAAACGATTTGATATAGTCCATTGCAGAAAATTCTTTCACTGCCCCGGCAACGTTGGAGTTGCCCGTTACAAAAAATATAGAACTTATGAGCAACACCAGCATTCCGATTTTTATCACCATCAAAATATTTTGCGCAGTGGAGCTCATTCGCAATCCAAGGAGATTGACACCATAAAAAATAACAATTGGTATCATCGCAATCATAGCCCTGGTAGTATCACTCACATCAGTTTTAAAAATCACTTGCGAAATATATTCGCTTCCTACCAGCGCGACACCTGACATGGAAGCAGCATTTGAAATTAAAATGATGCAGTTAATGGAAAATGCAATGGAAGGATGGTAACATTCGGCAAATACTTTGTAATAACCGCCAGTTACAGGAAACCGTGAACCAATTTCTGCATAGGTTAATGCGCCGCACAAAGCAACCAGGCCTCCGGCAAACCATGCTATAAAAAAAACGGAAGGTGTAATAGCTGCATTTGCTGCATCGGCCGACGTTCTGAAAATGCCCATCCCAATTACTAAACCCACAACAATCATCGTCAAATCAAACAAGCGAAGTTTTGGTTTCTCTGTCATGGTTTGAAGATAAGAAGTTTGTTGTTTGGTACTGTGGTTTATGGTTTTTGTTTAATCGCTTTTTATTTGAGTTATGGTGACGTGCAAATAATTTTAAAGTTGGTGAATGATGGACTTGGCGGCATTGCTACTATGGGCTCCAGTTGGTCACCCGCGTATAGGGTCACTAATTGTGTTGACCAAGCCTGCAGTATCATGTCATAAATAAAGGTTTTGGTGGCGGCGAAAACCTGTTTCATACAGAGACCCTGAATTGGCGGAGATATTCATCCGCGTTGTTTGACCAAATTTTTTTTGGCAAAATCAATGCTTCAGAATAATCACCGTCTTACGAAATGCTCAGTAGAGCCACAAACCACTGAATAATGCGACCTAAGAGAAGTAAAACAGTAGCAACGCAGCCGGATCCATAAAAATATTCAAGCCTCTTACAATTCACGATTTAAAAACGTCACACAAATTTTCTTCCGTTTCTTTTATCAGCACTATCAAAAAAATATTTCTGATCCATTTCGCCTCCCTACATTTGCCCCCGTAATTGGTTCCCGATTTCAACACCGGGATTAAAAGGGAAGTTCGGTGAAATTCCGGCGCTATCCCCGTAGCTGTAAGAACGTGAAAAGTGAAACAACAAAATTGAAATACATTTTTTCGTTTGACATTTCATCCTGAAGCATAAAACCACTGTCCGCTGCCGCGTGATGGGAAGGTGCTCCAGTTCAAAGCCAGAAGACCTGCCGGTTGCAGTAAACAAATTCAATGCTTTCGGGTGAAAGGCAGGGATGATAAAAATTTATCTTCTCTATTTATTTTCCGGAAGCAGTCACTAAAAAATTTTCAACGTTATGAGAAAGATTTTTTTTGTGGCTGCGCTTATTACCAGCAGCCAGCTCTTTGCGCAAGAAGACAGCACTTCAAAAACGATGAATGAAGTTGTAATCACCGCTTCAAAATTTCCACAGAAACTAAGTTCCACGGGAAAACATTTAACCATTATCACCAAAGAACAAATTCTTCAAAGCGGAGGCAAAGACCTTTCGCAGGTGTTGAATGAGACGGCTGGAATTGTGATCAATGGCGCAGGTAGCAATCCAGGAAAAGATAAATCGGTTTTTATGTTAGGTGCAACCAGCGCTTACACTTTGATTTTGCTTGACGGCGTTCCGTTGAATGATCCGACAGGCGTCGGAGGAACCTTCGATATACGTTTGCTTTCATTAGAGAATATTGACCGCATTGAAATTTTAAAAGGAAGTCAGAGCACCTTGTATGGTTCCAATGCCGTTGCGGGGGTAATCAACATCATTTCAAAAAAAAGGGCCAACGCAAAGCCACAACTCAACGGATTGGTTACGTATGGAAGCTTTAATAGTTTGAAAGCAAATGCTGGTGTCGGCCAAAAAACAAAAGGGTTTGAATACGATATCAATTACGTTTATAATAGCACCAACGGAATTTCAGAAGCAAAAGATACTACAGGCAAAGCAGGCTTTGATAAAGACGGGTTTACTGAACATGCATTGCAAACCTCATTTGGAATTAACATTTCCGACCAGTTCAAAGTTTCACCTTATTACCGGTATACAAAATTTAAAGGTGGGTATGATGCTGATGCATTTACCGATGCACCGAACCACTTCACTGGTTCATTAGCAAATGCAGGTGTAAGGGGACATTATAATTATAAAACCGGATCGGTTCAATTTAATTATGGCTACGATAACACAAAAAGAGATTATGTAGGTCAATACGGAGAATATAAAACTGACGGCAAATTCAATAATGCCGAAGTGTATACCGATGCAGCTCTTTCGAAGAGCCTAAAACTTCTGGCAGGGTTCAATTACCAAACCTATAAAATCAAAGAAGTTGATACAGTCAGCAGCATTATCAGTCCTTATGCTTCATTTTTTTTGAAAAACAAATCCGGATGGAGTTTCGAACTGGGGGGCAGATTTAATCATCACAATAAATATGGCAACAACTTCACGTACAGTTTCAATCCTTCTTATTTGATTCATCAACACGTAAAATTATTTTCCAATATTACAAGTGGTTTTCGTGCACCTTCCATTACGGAATTGTTTGGTCCGTATGGAGCTGATCCAAATCTAAAACCTGAAAAATCTCAAACACAGGAACTGGGAATTCAATCATCTCTTTTAAAAAACAAGATAGATTTTACAATCACCACTTTTAACCGGGTTGTAAACAACGTGATTATTTACGGATTGAACGGATATGAAAACCGGGACAAACAACACGATCATGGTGCAGAAGTAGAATTAAACTACGAAATTAACCATCAATTAAAACTGAAGCTGACGTATGATTATGTAGATGGGAACATCACTCAAAAAATTGCGGGAAAGGACACAAGCTTTTACAATTTGATTCGTCGACCAAAAAATAATATTCATGCTTTTCTAACATACGGTTTTGATCATTTTGTTTTCAATCCTTCATTGCAAATAACAGGCAAGCGTATTGACACTTATTATGATCCTGTAAGCTTCTTACCTTCCCAAATAGATTTAAAGAGCTATGCACTTTTAAACTTTTATGCTTCCTATTCTTTTTGCAAAAACAAACAGATTGTTTTTGTAGACGCAAAAAATATCACCAGCAACAAAAAATATTACGAAGTGTATGGTTTTGGTGTTGCGGGCTTCAACATCAATTTTGGAATTCGTTTTCAACTATAAAATTCATGAAAGCATTTTTTAACTGGAGTGGAGGAAAGGATAGCGCACTGGCTCTGTATTATGCACAGAAAACTAGCAATTATTCCATTGAGAAATTATTGACAAACATTAATGGTAAACATCGCCGCATTTCGATGCATGGCGTTCGTGAAGCGTTGCTGGAAAAACAGGCAAAAGCAATCGGAATTCCTCTTCAAAAAGTGCTGTTGCCGGAGCAGCCTTCAATGCAGCAATATGAACAAATGGTTAAGCAAAATCTTGAGCAGTTAAAAAAAGAAAACTTTACTCATTCAGTTTTTGGTGATATTTTTTTGGAGGACCTAAAAAAATATCGTGAACATCAGTTGGCTTCGGTCGGCATTACTGCTGTGTTCCCATTATGGGAAAGAAATACAAAACAGTTGTTGCATGAATTTATGGACCTTGGATTTAAAACCATTGTGGTTTGCATTAAAACTGAGTTGTTGCCAAAGGAATTTGCAGGTAGAATCATCGACAAAGATTTTTTAAGAGATCTCCCCGGAAATGTTGATCCTTGCGGCGAAAATGGAGAATTCCATTCTTTTGTTTTTGACGGTCCTATCTTTTCAAAACCCGTAAACTTTAAAAAAGGAGAAGTTATCTACAAGGAATACCAGTCACCAAAAACCAGTGATGCCACACCAGCAAATTCTACAACGGGATTTTATTTCCAGGAATTGATTCCTTCAAATGAAGAAGGACTTTCTAATTTTGAAGAATGGAAATCAACATAAAAGAATTGTTCACAGTAACCTTCACTTTGTTTGCCATTATTGACATAATTGGTTCGATTCCCGTATTGATTTCATTGAAAACAAAAATGGGCGGCATTCACGAAGAGAGAGCAACATTGATTTCCGGAGGATTGATGATTCTGTTTTTGTTTACGGGCGAACCTTTTTTAAATCTTCTGGGACTAGATGTTCGCTCTTTTGCCGTGGGTGGCTCTATCGTGATTTTTATTTTGGGATTGGAAATGGTTTTAGGATTGGAGTTTTTTAAAAGTGAAAAAGATGTTCGTGCTGCCACCGTTGTTCCGATTGCATTTCCCTTAATTGCTGGATCGGGAACATTGACTACAATCATTTCTTTAAAAGCAAACTACTCACAGACAACTGTGTTGACAGCCATATTGATTAACCTCGTGATTGTTTTTCTTGTACTGAAATCATTAAACTTTTTAGAAAGAATTCTAGGACCGGCCGGACTGATTGCAGTGCGGAAGTTTTTTGGTGTAGTTTTGCTCGCCATTGCAGTAAAAATCTTTGCCACTAATGCACACGGCCTGATAAAATAATTTGAAAAGGACGACATGAGGATATGGCAATGAATTAAACTGGCCTCGTAGTACAATGGATAGTACGCAGGTCTCCGGAACCTGATATCCCAGTTCGATTCTGGGCGAGGCTACAAAAATTTAATCGTTTAGAACGAGCAGTTGTTCATCAATAATCTCACCCAATGCTTGAACGATTTTGGGCTTCAGTTCGTCTGCACATCGCCATTCTTTGGTTTTATATAAAATGTATTCGCCTGTATTGCTACTTACTAAAACCGAGTTATTGTTGAGAAATAGAAAATGGTAAGATTCGCCGTTCAGTTTTGCAACAAATTCCATGATCGCAATTTACAAAGTCAAAAATTTCCGGTTAGCTGATTATAAACATCAAATTTACTAACAACGGTCAGTCAAAATAAAAAAGAGGATGATCCTCACGCTACACCTTTCACATAATTTTTCCATTTACTTCTGGTAAATTGTTTCTAATTTCTTTAAGTGAAAACACCTTTTCTTGTAATCTTTCTTTTTCTTTCTTCATTTCTGCGGGCGCAGGAGTTAAATGGCTATTGGAAAGGTAGTTTGGGAATGAGCGGCGGCTGCTTTGCGCATAATAACATTGAACTGCAAATTCACATTAAAGGCGCAACAGTTTTTGGCGACTCGTATCATTACGAAAACGTCAATTACTATGTCAAGAAGAAATTTAGCGGGATCTATGATTCCGTTTCGAAAAGACTGGCACTTCATGAAGATTATGTAACGACTTTTCACATTCCGCAGACTTGCAAAATCTGCATCAAAAATTTTTATCTCGCTTTTAGCAAAAATGGAAATTTAGAAACACTTGACGGAAGCTGGGACGGCAAAATAGAAGGAACTAATTTAGAATGCAGCGGCGGCCCTATTTCTTTATCAAGAATTACAGAATCTGCTTTTAAAGAAGTTCCTGAAATCTTGGTAGACACTGGAAAAATTCGGTTGGATTTTTATGACAACGCAACTATTGATGGCGATTCAATCACCGTTTTGGTTAATCACAATGTTGTAGTCTCTCACCAAATGCTTTCGGCAAGGCCGATTACTACTTATGTTTCGGTCGATCCCAATAATCCATTTTATGAAATAGAAATGGTCGCAGAAAACGAAGGAAGCATTCCCCCAAATACGGCATTACTTATTATTACAGCAGGCAGTAAAAAATATCAATTGTTTTTAAGTTCCACCACAGCAAAGAGCGCCATGATACGAATTGTGTACGAAAAGAAATAATCTTTTTGCCCAGCTCTGCTTTGCAGATAAAAGCTCGACAAAACCATCATCATTTTGTGTTCTGCCTTTTTTGTTGATAACAGCCGAAGCATTGGAAACGGCTTCGTAGTCAATGCTGTCTTTTTGAATAAACACTATGAATTTTGCGAAAAGGAGAAGGGAAACGCTGTCATTATCCCCACAATGCACACAATTTTTTTCATAGGCCTCAAAGATGAATGATCTCCTGAAAATGAACTCATTCGACGGGTTATTAACAGGCAATTTGCCTGAATGTGGATTGATGTGCATTTGAGTGGATAAAAAATAGTGCTTTCAACTTCAATACTTTACACATTTCACGAAACAATTGTCACAGATGATGGCATTTCTTTTTTGTAACTATATAAAATGAGCCATCAGAACAACAAGCTGCATTCAAAAAAACTAAAGCAAAAGGAGTTGCCATCATTGAAAAAAATACCTGCAAAGAAAGCTGCATCAAAATCTTCCAAAACAAAAAGCAAAAGCATTGTTGTTGATGCAAAAGCAAGAAAAGATTTCTCAAGTCTTGTCGAAATTGTCAAAAGAAAAATTCCCGACGCACCAAAAACAAAAATGCCGGCGGGAATCCGTCCAATGCTTGCAACCCTGGTTGATGAAGCCTTTACTGACAGCGAATGGCAGTTTGAGTTAAAGCTGGATGGTTATCGAACATTGGCCTATCTACACAATGGAACTGTGGACTTACGTTCCCGAAAAAATAATTCTTTCAACAAACAATTTGATACTATAGTTGAAGCATTGAAAGATTGGAATATTAACGCCGTGATTGATGGAGAAGTTGTCGTACTAAACGAAGAAGGCAGACCTGACTTCAACAAGATTCAGTTGTGGGATACGCAAAGAGAAGGTCACCTCGTCTATTATGTTTTCGATTTGTTGTGGATTGATGGCTTGAATATCATGAATGAACCACTGTACTTGCGAAGAGAGTTATTAAAGCAGCTCATGCCTGAGTCTGGAACGATTCGCTTTAGTGATCACATTGATGAAATAGGCAGCGAGTTTTTTGAAATGGCGAAAAAGAATAACCTTGAAGGAATTGTTGCAAAGAAAAAAGATTCCGCCTACATTGCTGACAGTCGATCAAAAACATGGTTGAAAATAAAAATTGAAGAAAGACACGAAGCAGTAATTTGTGGCTTTACAAGAAAGAAAGATACTGACAGGCAATTCAGTTCATTAATACTTGGTGTATACGAGGAAGGAGAATTAAAATTTATTGGTCAAACAGGAACAGGCTTTACCGAATCGATGCAGGAAGAATTGATGAACAAAATGAAGCCGCTCACTACTAAAAGAATTGCTTTCAAAACCCAACCAAAAATTTCTGACGATACTGTTTGGTTAAAACCGTTTTTGGTTTGCGAGGTAAAATATACAGAGCTCACTAACGAAGGCTTGATGCGACATGCATCGTTTCAGGGATTGAGAGAAGACAAAGCGGCCTTTGAATTGAATAATGAAGAACAAAAAAATACTGATGAAATTATTGAAGAAGTAAAAGAGGAAGAGGAAACAGGTTTTATCAATACAAAAAAAGAGTTACAGATTGTAACCATTGACGGTCATGATTTGAAACTTACCAATCTAAAAAAAATATTCTGGCCAAGAGAGAAAATTACAAAAGGCGATATGTTGAAATACTATTACGACATAGCCGATTACATTATGCCTTACATGAAAGACCGGCCGCAATCTTTAAACCGTTTTCCAAACGGAATTAACGGCGAAAGTTTTTATCACAAAAACATGGGAGGCAAAGTTGACAAATGGCTGAAAACATTCAAACGGTTTAGCGAGTCATCAGCAGGGCCAAAAGATTTTTTGATTTGCACTGACACCGCCTCATTAATTTATATGGCCAATCTTGGTTGCATTGAAATGAATCCCTGGCACTCAAGAGTGCAATCACCTCTGTATCCGGATTGGAGTGTGATTGATCTGGATCCCGGAGAAATTTCTTTTGAAAAAGTAGTTGACACAGCTCGAGTTGTTCATCAAATTCTGGATAGTCTTGAAATTCCTTCTTATCCGAAAACTTCGGGATCAACCGGTATTCATATTTACATTCCGCTTGGAGCAAAATACAATTACGAACAATCGAAACAATTGGCAGAGTTAATTGCAAACCTGGTTCATGAAGAGCTGCCTTCTTTTACAAGTCTTGTTCGTGATCCGCGAAAAAGAACCGACAAAATTTATATCGATTATTTGCAAAACCGACCGATTCAAACCATTTGTGCTCCCTATTCTGTTCGGCCAAAACCCGGAGCACCAGTTTCTGCACCATTACATTGGAGCGAAGTAAAAAAAGGATTGAAGATTTCTGATTTCACCTTGAAAAATATTTTTGAACGTGTGAAAATTGAGGGTGATTTATTTGATGGTGTATTGGGAAAAGGAATTGATCTTAATAAAATTTTGAAAGGTTTGTCCAGCTTAATTTAAATCTATGGTCCTTCCTGACCGCAAATAAGCAACAGGCTCATCTTTTTTAATTGAATGAGTCCATTGAGGTTGGGCAAGGTTTGCATGTAAATGTTCGAATACTTCAGACAGGTTTCGCATATCAATGTGTGCTCCGCAATCACATAAAATATAATGCTGTTGCTCTTCTTTTGAAAGATGGCTGATCGATGTCATGAATAAAAAGGTACAATCCTTGTTCCTTTGTTTTTGAATTATGTAGTGAAATAAAAACGAATTATAAACAGGTTTATTCACAAACTAAAATTCTTGTTATGGCAAGTTTTCAGGAAGTAATTAATTCAGAAAAACCGGTGCTTGTTGATTTTTCGGCAGAATGGTGCGGACCTTGCAAAATGATGGCGCCCATTTTAAAGGAAGCAAAAGACAAATTGGGTGATAAAGCAACGATCATTAAAGTTGATGTTGATCGCAACCGTGATGCTGCACAACATTTCAATATCCAAGGTGTTCCCACTTTAATTTTGTTCAAAAATGGAAAAGTAAAGTGGAGACAATCGGGGGTGGTGCCAGCAAACACTTTAGTGCAGGTCATCAAACAATATGGCAATTAAAAAACCTGCTTTATTCCTGCCTTCAAAAACGGCAAGGTTGGCAATGAAGAAATAATTTGTAGCTCCTCAGATAAGGAAGTTTGGTTTTCCAGGAATTTAAAAACTTTCTCAACCGGATTTTTTTTAAAAAGATCAGTAAAGATTTCTTTGCCGGGAATTTTCCCATCATTCAATACGTCAAGTAAAACACTGTCGTAAAAATTGAAACGTGGCGACTGTTTCTTGACATAGGGTTTTCCTGTATCAATTAACGCATTTACCAGGTCCTTTGAATGCTTTTGAATAAAATTAAACGTATATCCGCTTGACCCTTTTGTTTGTCCGCCTGCAGTACCAATGTTGATGATATTATTTTGTTGCGAAGAAAATTTAAAATTGGTCATGGGAATTGTTCCAAACTCGCGGTCAAGGATTTTGTAAGACTGAATGTTCAAAATATTCTTGATGTAGAATCTGAGTCCTTCATCATACTGCTGTTGTTGAAGCAGTTGCTTTGAAAACAAAGTGTATTCAACCAATGCCTTTTTGGAACTGACGGGGAGAACATAACAAAATGCCGTTCCGAATTTTTGATCAATCCTAAAATCCATTAAGGTTGCCGTATTTATGGCAAAAGCATTTTCTTCGGTTTCGATCATCCATCCTTTAAAATGCTGAATCAACCAAAGATCATTTTTAGCGAGCGATGGTTTTCCAAAAAGAATACTATTAAAGACGTAATCAGCAAAAATCTTTTCTCCATTCACGACAATGCCTGTTTGTTCTTGGCTGAAAACAGATTCCACATTTTCAAATAAAATTTCAAAATTTTTATGTTGCTGGATTGCATTTAGGCAATATTCATAAAAATCAATTCCCCTTATCATTTTATATTGATAAGGCCTGATGTCGATTTGTTCTGAATATTTTTCACCGTGAAAGAAAAGTTGATCCCAGCTTTTGTAAATGATGTTTTCAAACAATCCACTTTCCCTTTGCCAAAAGCACCAGGTGCGGTCGTTGGACTGCTTTAATTCTTTATCGACAATCAAAATTTTTTTGTCAGAAAATTTTTGAGATTCAATCATATGCATGGCAAGACTCAGTCCCGCACAACCGGCGCCGGAAATAACGTAATCGTATTTAGAGCTGTTTTCCAATGCCAAAAAGAATTTTTAAGGGTTGAAGAGTGTGAGGCCAGTGGAGTTCAACAGTAGTAATAACGCCCCCATCAAAAAGCTTATTCCGGCGCATAACCTACTTTTTGGGCAGCCATTAATTTTTTATCCCTTCTTATCTTATCCCAATATTTTTTATGCACCATCAGCATTCCAAAACTTTCGCCTTCATGTTTATCGAGGTGTTTATGATGCATTTTGTGCGCCCACCGGATGGCTCTTACATACGTGCTTTTACTGCGGCTAAACCATTTGAAGCGTTGGTGAATGATTACATCGTGAACCAAAAAATAAGCTGCACCATAACCCATGATGCCGAACCCAATTGCCTGGGTAAACCAAACGTGGTTCAGTGTTCCAAATAAAATGAGCAACATACTTGGCACAGCAAAAATTACAAAGAACCAATCGTTCTTTTCAAAAAAGCCTGGTTCCTTCTGGTGATGATCTCTGTGCAAATACCAAAGAAAACCATGCATTACATATTTGTGTGTAAGCCACGTCACACCTTCCATCACAAAAAAGGTGGCCAGTAAAACCAAGATGAAAAATATCCAAATCATACTACACGTTTTTTGCAGCATATTGTTGCTGCCACCATTTTTCAATTTTCGGAAAAGCAATTTTAAACCATGAAGTGAATTTTTGTGGATGGATTTGAATGTCTTCTTTTATTTGATCCATTTTTTCAAAACGATAATTCATCACTTCAGAAGGATCGGGATGAATTTCATTTTCATACTCACCTGCGAATACATGGTCATATTCGTGCTCGATCAAATCGTTTTCCACCTGTGCGCGGTAAGTGAAAGAAAATATTTCATTAAGCCCGGTAACAAACCCCAATTCTTCTTGCAATCTTCTCTCTGCAGCCTGTTGAGCAGTTTCATTTGGATAAGGATGACTGCAACACGCGTTCGTCCAAAGATGTGCACCGTGATATTTTTCTGAGGATCGTTGTTGCAATAACATGTTTCCTTCTCTATCAAAAATAAAAACACTGAATGCCCGGTGCAACAGGCCTTTTTGATGGACTTCCATTTTTGGCATTACACCAACCTGTTCGTCCCTTTCATTGACCAATATTAGTTCCTGCTCTTTCATTAAATCAAACCTAAACCATTTTTTACACTTGCCCTGAACACAATACAGAGTTTGCGATGGTTTGGAATACGGATTCTTTTTTGCAGAATGTGATGAGGATGTGTGCTTTTAATTTTTTTAAATAATGAGTAATAATATTTGTAAGCAACATACACTCCAAACTTTGCTTTCATTGGAAGGTTTAAAATTCCTTCGAATGCATTTTTAAAATCTTCTTCAATGTCGCTCTCGATTTGAATTTTGTCGCGTTGTGTAAAATTGTGAAAATCGCACCCGGGAAAATAAACTCTTGAAAGATCGTTGAAATCGGCTTTGATATCACGAAGAAAATTTACTTTTTGAAAAGCTGCTCCAAGTGCTTGTGCCGGTTGTTTTAAACTCTTGTATAATGTTTTGTTTCCTTCACAAAAAACATAAAGGCACATCAAGCCAACCACTTCAGCGGAGCCATAAATATATTCTTCATAGCCTTGCCGATCATATTTGTTTTGCGTCAGATCAGATTCCATGCTTCGGAAAAAGGCATGAACCAACTCATGATCAATGTGGTAAGAGTTTACCGTTTGCTGAAAGCTATTTAATATGGGATTCAAACTGATTTTTCTTTCGATAGCTTCAAATGTTTCTTTCTTAAATTCTTCCAGCAATAATTGTTTATCATGGTCATGAAACGTATCTACAATTTCATCGGCAAAACGAACAAAACCATAGATATTAAAAATAGGTTTCCTCAGGTCATTGTGCAATAATTTAATTGCAGAAGAAAAAGAAGTGCTGTACCGCATCGTTACCATTCTGCTGCACTCCTCACTTATGTTATGAAACAATCCGATGGTCATGCATCAACTATTAAAATGTTTGAGAACTTGTTTTGAAACTACTTCTCCACTAATTAAACTTGGAGGAACACCGGGACCGGGAACGGTAAATTGCCCGGTATAAAAAAGATTTTTCACTTTTTTGCTTTGGCATGAAGGACGGAAAATCGCAGTTTGGCTTAACACATTTGCCAAACCGTAAGCGTTGCCTTTGTAGGAATTAAATTCTGTTACAAAATCAGAAACCGAGAAAGTTTTCTTAAAAATGATGGCGTCAGCAATTGATTGCTTCGTATGCTTTTCTAAACGATTAACGATTACCTTAAAATAATGCTCTCTTAACTCTTCAACATCTCCTTTCAATCCTGACGCCACCGGGACCAAAACCACGACGTTCTCACAACCTTCCGGCGCAACCATCTTGTCCGTCTTTGAAGTAACACTCAAATAAAATAAAGGTTCATCTGGCCATTTTGGATTTGAATAAATTTCGTCGGCATGTTTTTCAAAAGGAACATCAAAAAATAATGAATGATGCGGAAGATCATTAAGTTTCTTATTCAAACCAATGTAATACAACAAACAAGATGGCGCCAATATTTTTTTATTCCAATACTCGTTTTGATAGCTGCGAAATTCTTTTGGAAGCAAACTAAATTCGGTATGATAATAATCCGCACCGCTAATGATCACATCACCGCTGTATTCGTTTTTATCGGTAATTAGTTTTTTTGCTTTTTTATTTTCAATGAGAATTTCTTTTGCTTCTTCTTCAAAAACAAATTGAACTCCCAATTCTTCGGCAAGAGACTGCATGGCCTTCACAATGGAAAACATTCCGCCTTCAGGATACCAGGTGCCACCAACGATGTCTGCATAATTCATTAAACTGTAAAGTGCAGGTGTGTTTTGCGGAAGAGCTCCTAAGAACAAAATCGGGAATTCCATCAACTGCTTCAGACGTTCATCTTTAAAATATTTGGCAACATGATTTCGGATAGACGTAAATACGTCCAGCCTGAGAGCGTTTTTTACAACGTTCCAATCTAAAAATTCGGTAACGGATTGGCCTGGCTTGTATACCAATTGCTGAACACCGATTTGATATTTTACAAAAGCTTCCTTTAAATAATGATCAAGTTTTTCAGCACTTCCTTTTTCTATTTGCTCAAATAAAATTTTAAGCTGATCGTAGTCTGCCGGAATATCGGAAAACCCATTTTGCCAATACACACGATAGGAAGGATCTAACCGGGTAAGCGAATAATAATCAGAAACTTTTTTGCCGAACTGTTCAAAGAATCGTTCAAATACGTCGGGCATCCAATACCAGGATGGTCCCATATCGAAAGTAAAACCGTTGGCCTGCAATTGTTTTGCTCGACCGCCAGCCGTTTTATTTTTTTCAACAACGGTTACATTCCATCCTGCTTTTGCCATAAAAGCGGAAGCAGAGAGTCCTGCGAAGCCGGCACCGATTATGATTGCATTCTTTTTCACCGGTCTAAATGTTTTTGTAAAAGCTTTTTTGCAAAGTGAATGCGGCTTTTAATTGTTCCAAGAGGTTCGTTTAAGGCATGAGCAATTTCGTGATACTTGTATCCCTGCAAATAAAGAATACAAGCTGATTTGAAAATAGCAGGCAACTTGTTAATGGCGTTGTCGATTTCCTTCAATCGCAAATTAATTTCCGATGAAGTGGCAAAATGCGTTTGCGAATACTTCATTGCATCATAAACAATTTTCTTTCTACCATTTCTTCTGTAGTCGTTAATAAAAATATTTCGCATAATGGTGTACAGCCAGGCTTTAATGTTTGTTCCCTGCTCGTATTTGTCGCGGTAAGCAAAGGCTTTGTACAAAGTTTCCTGGCATAGATCATTCGCTTCTTCATGATCGCGGGTTAAGGAAATGGCAAAAGGCTTTAACCCTTCAGAGTTGTTTAAAACTAAGCTGTTAAATTCCGTAATACCCATCTTTGTTTAATTTTTAAGACAACAAACTTAAACAAAGTTTTGTTTAAAAAAAATTAATTAATACTTAAACAAAATTGAACCCTTAAATTGACTTTATATATGAAATAACTGCCTCAAGAGATTGCAGCTTTATTACATTGGGAGACAATGACTTTTTGTAAGCGGCTATGGCAGAACCGGAGAGTAAAATTTTTGTTCCGGGAAACTTCTGGCTAAGATGGGTAAGATATTTTTGAAGGTCGTGCCGGCGCGGAAAAGCAGTTAAATGCAGGTAAAGGTAGTCTGGAGTTTTGTATTCGAACAAGAACTGAACATCTTTGAAAGGTACACTTGAGCCCAAATAAATGACTGGCAATTTTCTTTTGCGAAGCAGGTAGTAAACAAAAAGCAAACCCATTTCATGATGCTCATCTTCAGGCAGAAATAATAAAAAAACAGGAGCCTGTTTATGAACGAGCGGCAGGTTATCGATTGCACTCAAAATTTTTTGACGGACAATGTTTGAAACAATATGTTCCTGCACCGGCAAAATATGATTGGTATGCCAAAGAATTCCAACCTTCTCTAAAAAATAAAAAATGATTTCCGTGATGGTCTTTTCAATTCCATGTTCAATAATATAATCGTTGAGAATCTTTTCAAACTCGATATTTCTCATGTCAATCATATAGCCGATCATTTTATTGACCAGCCGTTCATTGTAGGCTTCTTCAGGAGATAAATCCAACACGGCTTTTTTTCTTTCTTCGTGAGTCATGGAATCGATCTTCGAAATCTTATAGCCGTATTTATTTAAAAGCGCGACAGTTAGCAGGGTTTTCAGTTCTTCATTACTATATCTGCGAATGTTGGTTTCGGTGCGCGATGGCTTTAAAAAATGATACCGTTGTTCCCAAATCCGGATGGTATGCGCTTTAATTCCCGATAGTGCTTCCAGTTCTTTAATTGTAAAACTCATTGCAGTTAATACAAACTAAACCAAAATTGGTTGGGTTAAAGTAAATGATTTTTAATAGTTCCTGAATCCCGCAGTCGTTTTATTTGTAAAGCAGGTATTTTTTTGAGCGCTGCGAGGTGTTTTTCGTGATGAAGATCCGTTCCTGCAAAATCATAATAATTTTTTTTCAGCAGATGCTCTGCAAGAGATTGAACTGATTCTCCGTAATACCCCGAAAGTGATAACAGATTTAGTTGGAACAGGCACCCTGCAGTCTTTAATTCATCGAAGACTTCTTTTTTTCGCATCAAATAAGTATACCGTTCCGGGTGTGCAAGTAAAGGTTGATAATTTTGCATTTGCATTTCAAACAGCACTTCATTCAGGTCCAATGGCGGTGTAAGCATTGAAAATTCTACCAAAACCATATTGGCGCTGATGCTTAGCAATGGTTGTTTCTTTTTTAGTTCATCGGCAAAATGATCATCAATAAAATATTCGGCAGCAGCTTTAAATTCAATATTGATTCCGGCTTGTTCAATGGCTTCTTTTAGTTTTTCTGTTTTTTTTAAAATGATTTCTGTTGTATTCGGATATAAACCCCACAAGACGTGTGGCGTGGTAATTATTTTTCTATATCCCAACTCGTCAAAACCTTTAATTAATTCTATGGACGCTTCAATGTTTGGAGATCCATCGTCAATGCCTGGGACCAAATGTGAGTGCATATCGGCGTTCAGCCACGAAAGATCGGCGGCTTGGGTTTTCTTTTTGGAAAAAAACATGCATCAAAGATGATGGAAAAAGCCAAATGAAAACAATTTGTATTTAATTGGTTGGCTATGTAAACAATGAAGCACAGTCAGAATCCAGGCTTCATACTTTAACCAGGTGCAGCGATACCTCAATCCATAACAAGATCGACTTTAAGATTCTTATAATTTTTACTAAAACATTGCGAACATTAAACTAAAATTTTATTTTTACGCTCCGATAGATATGGAATTATGAATTTGATGACTCCAATACCAACTAAAACCAAATGAAGCGATCTTTTAAAAAAAGAAATGCCCTATTGATTTTTATTGGCTTTTTTCTTTTCGTGGTGATTTATAATAATCAAACCGTAACGGTCAACCAACAAGACAAACAATACCTCCAACTTTTTTTAAACGACTGGAATATTCACCAGACACCCAAAGAAGTTCATCAAAGCTTTGAATCGGAGGTCAGTTTTATTTCGCGGGTGCAGGACAGTGTGATTGCACAGGTACAACACCGAAACATTCCACACCAGGATTTTGGTAATGTGGCCTACTATTATAGCGATAAAAAAGGGCAATGTTATGACCGGGCTGTTTTGCTGGAAAAGTTTTTCACCTATTATCATTTCCCCTTTCGACATCTGTACGTGTATTTTAATGACAATGGAATCGGGCCCACAAAACTTGACTTTTTCAAAAAGTCATTAACCTCGCATGCCATCACGGAAGTAAAGACAAGCAAAGGATGGCTTATTGTCGGCTGCAATTCAAACTGGCTCGGGCTGGATAGCAGCGGCAATCCAATGACAATTGCTGAACTGAGGAAGCATATCGTTTCCAATACACTTTATCTGAAGAAGCCGGCAACCATGGGCCAACCTTCTTTTTGGACATTGCATAATGATTTCAGATTTATTTATGGTATTTACTCGCGCCATGGCGATTTTTTCAATCACACTAATCAGAACCTTTCGGCTGCTTCTGTCGCTCCTTCGTCTTTCCACGTGCTGCCTGACTATAACTTGAGGATGCTGTTTTATAATTTATTCAATTGAATTTTTCTGACAAAAAATGCAAAACCTTTATTGCGGTTGCTAACGTGATTTAATTTATTAAAATTTAAATTTACCATTTCATTAAACTTCACTTTGAAGGTAAGATTCAATAAGTTCAAAAGAAGGGCACAGATTGCAAGCTTTGTTCTTGGCGCCTTGCTCGTTGTCTGCTTTATAATCCTTTTTTTCAATAGCGAATCGATAGAGCTAAGCCAACAAGACAAAATTTATCTGCGGCAATTTTTAAACGATTGGCAAATCAGCGTGATACCCCAGGAAGTCCACAAAAGTTTTGAAAGTGAATTTAACTTTATTTCGGCCATTCAAGACCGTGTGCTGTCAAATGTAACCGGGCAACAGGTACCGCATGCTTTTTTCGGGAACGTTCGCTATTATTATCAGAGCAGACAAGGTATTTGTTATGATCGTGCGGTTTTACTCGAAAAGTTCTTACTGCTTTATCATTTTCCGTTTCGACATGTGTACTTGTATTTTGGAGACAAAATGAACCCTTCTTTATCTGATTTTTTCAAAACTAATTTGAAGTCTCATGCGGCACTTGAAGTAAAAACATTAAAGGGCTGGATGTCGATTGGTACCAACGCCAACTGGTTGGGTGTCGGCGGCTCACAGAAATTGCTGGACTTCTATGATCTACGTAGGGAATTAGTCGCCACTAAAGGAGTACCTAGACTACAGAAAACGCCAAGCATTGGAACACCGTTTTGGAAAGTACCTGGATATCAATATGCAATAATTTATGGGGTCTATTCAAGGCATGGAGATTTTTTTACGGAAGATACCATCAACGGCGGCAGGTCGCTTTTTACAGGCCAGCGTCATTTTTTACCGGATTACAACTTGAGAATGCTGCTTTACAATTTCAAGAGGTGATTTCACTCAAGACTACAAGGGTCAAAGCGGCAGCTGCAGTGATAGCAGGGATTTATTTTGCTGGGGTTCGCAGGTGGATTCTTTTCTTAGTGCGTTTTTCCTTCCAGCAGTTCATAGTACAGTTGCGACATATCTTTGACCAAACGTTGATAAGAAAAGCTTTCGAGTACATGAATATGGCTGTTTTGTCCCATTTTTTCTCTCAGAGTCTGATCTTGCACCAATTTCAATAAATCATTGCTGAACTTTTCATCGTCATTTATGTTGGCAAGAAAGGCCGTTTGATCTTCCATTACTATATCGGCTATGCCCCCCACCCTTGTTGATACGATGGGCTTGTTGGCTGCTTGTGCTTCTATCAGGCTTACAGGAGTGCCTTCGTTAAAGGAGGTGAGGCAAATTATATCTAGACCCGCATTAATTACATCAACATCGCTGCGCCAGGAGGTAAAAACTAAAGGGCCGTTGTGTTCAATTGAATGCTCGTCGGAAAATGAAAGGCCTAGTTCGCGGGCCAGACTTTCGAGACGAGTTCTTGTTTCCCCGTCGCCTATGATAAACGCTTTTATTTTTTTTGAAGTGTTGTCAATCACATGCCTGGTCGCTTTTAAAAAAAGGTCGTGGTTCTTTACCGGAACGAGCCGTCCAATGATGCCGATGGCAATTTCGTCTGCGGCCATGTTGAACTCATTGCGAAAGCTTTGTCTTTTTTTCTGCTGATCTGTTCTGAAACGATCAAGATCAAAACCCAAAGGCACCACTTTAAATTTTTCTTCAGGAGCAATTTTAAAATCAAGAGCTAATTCTTTCTTTTGTTGCTCGCTAATGGCTATTATAGCATCTGACCTTTTTGCCAGAAACCGTTCTGTACTGATAAAGAATTTTGTCTTTGCCGAACTGAAATAGGAATGAAATACATGACCATGAAAAGTGTGTAGAATGACAGGAACTTTTGAGCTTGATGCAGCCAGTCTTCCCAACGCACCCGGTTTTGCTGCATGGGTGTGAACAATATCGGGTTTGAAGCTTTTTATCAACTTTTTGATCTCTTTGTAAGCAAAATAATCAGAGGCAGCATTAAGTGATCGGCCCATTCCTTTTACGGTGATAAAATCAATTCCCAATTCCGCCGAAAGGTATTCTGCGCTTTTTTCATGATCTTCTTTTTCGCCGACCACGAGCATTGTTTCAAACTCGGGAGCCATGTACTTGGTGAGATAGGTAACGTTTAATGCAGGACCGCCAACAACAAGACGGTTAAAAATTCTTAGAACACGGGGCATTAAACAAAGATAAAAGAGTTTGAAACTTCAGGTTCGGGGATTTGGGTTAGCAAAGCCATCAGCCGAACGAAACCTGTAATTAAACACTCAATCTTATAAGCCTTACGAAATTTGTTGACTTAATTAAGAAGTGAAACAACTTTCCCAGGCTTGCAATCCCGAAACAGTCTCAAAAAGAAATCAGTGAAGAAAGAAAGAAACGATTCCTACTGCAATTAAGACAGCGCCGCTGATTCTCTTTTCATTATGCTCAATAAATTCCGCAGGAAGAAGACTAACACCTTTGTTTCCCAGGTTCACTAAAAGCAAAATACCTGATATACTTACAACAGCATAAACAACCGCGACCAATGCAACTGTTGCCATTCCAAACGCGCCAGCTGAGAGAAATAAGCTTTCCACTTCAAGACAAGGTGAAAAAAACATCATCAGGATGAAGATCAAAATCCATTTGCGTTTACTTCGCTTAAATTGTGCAACATCTTTCTGGGAACTGTGATGATGGTGTGGAAGATTTACAGTATAATAAACCAATCCAAATATGATCAGTAAAACTGAAGCTCCAACATTGATTGCATGACCATATTGCTCTGCCAACGTTTTTCCAATAATGCCGAGGACCAGCCCTAATGCAACAGTTCCTAAGACATGCGCCGTTGCGGAAATCAATGTTACTGTTGTCACATCTCTCACCTTCCATTTCTCAGCTCTCGCCACTGCAACCAAGGGCAACCAATGGTTAGGAATCAATGCATGGATCAAGGCTAAAATGAATGTGCCTGCAACTAAACTAAACATGAAAGGAGTTCAAGGTCAAAGATTCAAAGTTAAAGTTCATTGCTCAACTATCGAAGCAATTCACAAGGCTTGAGGCCTGTATGTTTTTTAAAGGCTGTGGAAAAATGAGAGATCGAAGAATAACCAAGAAGAACAGAGACTTCAGTAACATTCAAACCTTTTTCGTATAATAAATATTTGGCGTGTTCCATTCTTTGACTTTGATAAAAATCAAAAATGGTGGTTCCAAACATTTCTTTAAAACCTTTTTTCAGGTAGCATTCGTTCATAGCTACTTTTCTGCTTAAAGTTTTAATCGTGATTGGCTCGCCAATGTGTTGCAATAAAACCTCTCTTGCTTTCAGGATTTTTTCCCTGTCCGCTTCATTGGCTAAAAATTTGTTGGCCGAAGTGTCAATTTCTTTTTCCTGAAGACTGTCCAAACTATACAACAACAACATTTGTGTTTGTGCATTTATAAAAATGTTGGCAAGATTCCCGGAATAATTATGATTAAGCAAACTTTCTAAAACCATCCTGGTGCGGTGGCCGATCGCAAAAAGTTTAGAAAAAGAGCTTTGCTGTTGAAAGGAAATAATTCCTTCGCTTAATGTATTTGTTGTGTTTCTGGATCCTATGAATTGCTCTAGCAAGGAAGATGAAAAAATAAAACTTAAAAAATCCACACTTTCTTCTTTTTGCTCGCAATTAAAATATGCGTTTGACTTACACTGATTGCACTCTTTTGCATCTCTGCTGCAATACATGTTGCCAATGCTGCAAAATTTTAGCTCAAGACGATTTTCGGAAGGTTGAGACGGGTGGTAATGGTAATTGATCACTCCTACATCATCGGCAATCCAGTTTTTTGGCCGGGCAAAGCGTTTAATTGAATATTGTACCGACCCCGGAATGTCGCTGGATATTTCAAGCAGCAGTTCTGTTCGAACCTGGGACGGTTCCGATATAAAATTCTTTACAATATCACCCTGTTTCATTAATCTGCAAATTTAGTTGTGGATAGGTTAATGGCCCTCTTCTTTCATTCACACTTTCGTCATATTTACTACTTTCGCCGAATGTCAGGTAATAACGGTCAGGATTTTCAACACACGCTTGCCTCTGAAATCACAGTGAGTGGTGTAGGCATTCATACAGGCCAAACGGTTGAAATGAAATTAAAACCGGCGGAAGTCAATACAGGAATCGTTTTCAAAAGAATTGATTTACCCGGACAACCTTCCGTAAAAGCGGATGTTGACAATGTTGCAGAAACCACACGAAGCACAACAATTGAAGCCAACGGTGCAAGAGTAAGTACCATTGAACACTTAATGGCCTCTCTTGTGGGCAATGAAGTAGATAATGTTTTAATTGAAATCAACGGCCCGGAGGTTCCTATTTTGGATGGAAGCGCAGAGCCATTTATTGAAGCTATTCAGAAAGCAGGTACTAAAAAGCAGGACGCTGCCAAAATTTATTACACACTTCAACACAATATCACCTTTACAGACGACCAGAAAAAAGTTGAAATGGTGGCATTGCCTTATGAGGATTATCGCATTAACACACTCATCGATTTCAACTCGCCTGTTTTGGGAACACAGCATGCGGCGTTAAAAAACATTTCTGATTTTAATGATCAAATCGCTCCCTGCAGAACATTCTCTTTCTTTCATGAGCTGGAATATTTGATTGATCACAACCTGATCAAAGGTGGTGACATCAATAACGCAATTGTTGTTGTTGATAAGCCGGTAACTGAAGAACAGGTGAAACGTATCTCGAAAGTATTCAACAAGAAAGATGTGAAAGTCAACGAAGGGGGAATTTTAAACAATTTAGAATTACGTTTCCCTAACGAACCTGCAAGACATAAATTATTGGATGTTGTTGGAGATCTGGCTTTGGTTGGAATTCCTTTCAAAGGTCATATCATCGCCAATCGTCCCGGCCATTCAAGCAACGTTGCTTTCGCAAAAAAAATTAAGGAGCATTTAAAGAAAGTAAAGAACAAGCAGCAGGTTCCGAATTACGATCCTTCAAAGCCACCTGTTTATGATATTCATGGCATTGAAAGAAAATTACCGCATCGTTATCCTTTTTTGCTTGTTGATAAAATCATTGAGCTTACAGATAAATATGTAATCGGGATTAAGAACGTTACTTACAATGAAAATTTTTTCCAGGGTCATTTCCCCGGTAATTGTGTAATGCCTGGAGTTTTGTTGGTTGAAGCATTAGCACAGTGTGGTGGAATTCTCACCATACCCGATGATCCTGATCATGATTACGACACTTATTTTTTGAAAATAGATAATTGTAAATTCAAGAACAAAGTAGTTCCGGGGGATACCCTGATTTTAAAAATGGAATTGATGAATCCTGTTCGCCGGGGAATTTGTGAAATGAAAGGAACTATTTTTGTTGGAGATAAAATTGTTGCCGAAGCTGATTTAGTGGCACAAATTGTTAAGAAACCCAAAGTTAGACCATGATCTCAACGCTGGCCTCAGTTCATTCTAATGCAAGAATTGGCAATAATGTAATCATCGAACCATTTGCAGTTATTCATGATAATGTGTTTATTGGTGATGATACACATATCATGTCCCACGCAGTTATTCTTCCTCATAGTCACATTGGTAAAAATTGTAAAATTTTCCCGGGGGCGGTCATCGGCGCCATTCCTCAGGATCTAAAATATTCGGGCGAGGAAACCACGGTTGAAATTGGCGACTATACA
>Ga0207647_10000104_pt1 | contig 65696 bp, 60 predicted proteins | sample KBSCornC2_FD_184295 | JGI IMG/M metagenome (GOLD analysis project Ga0207647, IMG submission 184295) | Corn rhizosphere microbial communities from Kellogg Biological Station, Michigan, USA - C2 (SPAdes) (version 2) | ecosystem: Host-associated > Plants > Roots > Rhizosphere ...
ATCCAAAAATGACTTAAAAGTCCGAAAAAGGTGATCCAAAGTGATCCACTTTTCTAAAGTCATTTTAGTAAATAGTTGATTTTTAGCATTTTGAAGTTTTGATCTGATCCAGATGATCCAAACTGATACACATTCGCGCGTGGATCAGCACGTCGGCCGTTATTGGTGTTGTCACCAGCAACATCGTCAGCACACACCTAAAATTACCCGATTACGCCGCATATAGCTATATTAGCCGTATGCTTGAACAATATGACCTGAGTCAGATCATGGTGCTGGACATTGAGACTGTACCACAATATGCTACACATGATGAGGTACCCGATCACTTCAAGAAACTTTGGGACCTGAAAACCCAACGCATACGCAAGGAAGAAACTGCTGAGGATTTTTACGAAAGCGCCGGCATCTGGGCCGAGTTTGGTAAGATCATTTGTATCTCGGTCGGCATATTTACCGGTGGTTCGCCTAAAGGCTTACGTATTAAATCATTTGCCGGGCATGATGAAAAAGAACTGCTTGAAAAGTTTTCGCATATGCTGGGCGGGCAACCACAAAGTTTGATGTTGTGTGCGCACAACGGCAAGGAGTTTGATTTCCCTTATTTGTGCCGACGGATGCTGGTTAACGGACTACCCTTACCTAAACAATTGGACATAGCCGGTAAAAAGCCCTGGGAGATCAATCACTTGGATACCATGGAGCTTTGGAAGTTCGGTGATTATAAAAGCTTTACTTCGCTTAATCTGCTGACAGCAATATTCGATATCCCTACACCAAAAGATGACATTGATGGCAGTATGGTGGGTTCAGTGTATTGGAAAGACAATCAACTGGAACGTATTTGCACTTATTGCCAGAAAGACGTCATCGCTACGGCGCAACTGTTAAGACGCTACCGCGGCGAAGAACTCATAGGCGACGAAAACATCACCATAGTAAGCTAATGCTAACGGTCGACAAGCTTAATATCCGGTTTAAAACCTCGGGCAGCTCTTTTGAGGCTGTGAAGGATGTTTCATTTATTTTGGCTGATGGTGAAACCATAGGTATTGTCGGCGAATCCGGATCGGGTAAATCAGTTACTTCATTGGCTTTAATGCGTTTACTGGATAAAAACACCTCAGTAATCACAGGCAAGGTGTCACTGGATGATGTCTCTATTCTTGATTTACATGAGGACGAAATGCGCGCTTTTCGAGGCAACAAAATCGCGATGATATTTCAGGAGCCCATGACCTCGCTAAACCCGGTTCTAACCTGCGGGTTTCAAGTTGCTGAAGCCATACAATTGCACCTGGATGTCTCCAAAAAAGAAGCGAGAGAACAAACCATCAACTTATTTAAAGAAGTACAACTCCCCCGCCCCGAGCAGATTTTTGACAGCTATCCACATCAATTATCAGGCGGGCAAAAGCAGCGTGTAATGATTGCCATGGCGCTGTCCTGCGATCCGGAGATATTAATTGCCGATGAGCCAACTACGGCATTAGACGTCACCGTACAAAAGACTATCATCGAGCTATTAAAAAAACTCAAGGCCGAGCGCGGCATGAGCTTGATCTTTATCTCGCATGACCTGGGGGTGATCAATGAAATAGCCGACCGCGTACTGGTGATGTACAAAGGCGAAGTTGTGGAGCAGGGCGATGTAAAACAGATATTCAATGACCCGCAGCATCCTTATACAAAAGGTCTATTGGCTTGCCGGCCATCAGTAAAGCTGCGACTAAAGCAACTGCCCGTCATTGCCGATTTTAGGAGTGGCGACGACAGTATCGAAAATATTCGCAAGGAATATGCTTATGCTGCAAACGAGCTTAGCGATCGCCATAAAAAAATATATAGCCAACAACCACTTTTAAAGATCAAAAACCTGAGCACATGGTTCCCGGTAAGCAGTGGAGTATTTGGTCAGTCTAAAAATATAGTCAAAGCGGTTAATGAAGTCAGCTTCGATGTTTATCCAGGCGAGACTTTAGGATTGGTTGGCGAGTCGGGTTGTGGCAAAACCACCCTGGGGCGTAGTATTTTAAGATTGATTGAACCTACGGCGGGCAGTATTGATTTTGAGGGTACCGATCTGCGAAAGCTCGGCAAATCAGATCTGCGCAAAATGCGGCGTGATATACAAATCATTTTTCAAGATCCATATTCTTCTTTGAATCCACGGATGACTGTCGGCCAATCCATCATGGAACCTCTGCAGGTGCATCAGCTGCATCATAATGACACACAGCGTAAACGGCATGTACTCGCTATTTTAGAGCGTGTCAGTCTTTCAGCTGAGCATTTTGACCGTTATCCGCATGAGTTTTCCGGCGGACAACGACAGCGTATTGTAATAGCCCGTGCACTGGCTTTGGAGCCCCGGTTTATTATTTGCGATGAATCGGTTTCGGCCCTGGATGTTTCGGTACAGGCACAAGTATTGAACTTGATTCGTGAGTTGCAGCAGGAACTTAACCTGACCTATATTTTTATCTCGCATGATCTGTCGGTCATCAAACATATATCAGACCGCATGATGGTGATGAACAAGGGCGAAATAGTCGAAATGGGCGATCCTGATAAAATTTACAGTCATCCAAAACAAGAATATACCAAACGATTGATAGAGGCTATCCCACAGTTTTAAAAGCGCTAAAAATAATTTTGCGAACATATTCACGTATCTTCGCACAAATACATTTACCGTATGTCTAAAAAGAAGAAAAAAGGCCCATCGATAAACCAGGTGCTTACGCAAATGGTGCTTGATGTTTTTGAACAAGGCGGCAATCAGCCACTCAATTACAAACAGGTGTCGGCCAAACTCAATATAAACGATCCTGATGCCCGCGAAACCATCCTGGAGATACTGGAAGAAGAAGAATTTAAACAAGTACTGAAGCAGGTATCGCCGGGAAAATTCCAACTGATAGAACTTAAAACCTTTATTGAAGGTATTGTCGATCTGACTAATGATGGCTCAGCCTTTATTGTCACAGACGATCCGCTGGAAAGCGATATCTACATCGCCCCCCGTAAGCTCCGCACTGCCCTGAATGGCGACCGTGTTAAAGTTTACGTATATGCCAAAACCAGGGGTCGCCGCAAAGAGGGTGAGATTATCGAGATAATAAAACGTGCCAAGACTGAGTTTACCGGTATCGTTAAACTGTCTGAACATTACGCCTTCTTTATTCCCGATGACAGGAAGATGATGCACGACATCTTTATCCCCATGGAAGCTCTGAACGGCGCAAAAAACGGCATCAAAGCGGTTGCAGAAATTACCGATTGGCCGGCGCAGGCTAAGAATCCGGTTGGCCGTATCAAACATATTCTGGGCGTGCAAGGTGAGAATGATACGGAGATGAATGCCATCCTGGCGGAATATGGTTTTCCGCTGGCCTTTCCTGCCGAGGTTGAGCGCGAGGCCGAGTCAATTCCATCAGATATCACCAAAGAGGAAATTGCCAAACGCCGCGATTGCCGCGACGTGACCACTTTTACCATCGATCCGTTTGATGCGAAAGATTTTGACGATGCTTTATCGTTCAGAATATTGGAGAATGGTAACTACGAGGTAGGTGTGCACATCGCCGATGTATCGCATTATATCAGCCCCGATTCAGCTTTGGATAAAGAAGCTTATGAGCGCGGCACTTCTGTTTACCTGGTCGACCGTGTGATACCGATGCTTCCTGAGCGATTGTCAAATGGCTTATGTTCACTGCGCCCTAACGAGGACAAGCTTTGTTTTGCTGCGATATTTGAACTGGATGCAAATGCAAACATCATTAACCAATGGTTCGGCAAAACGGTGATACACTCAAACCGTCGCTTTACTTATGAGGAAGTACAGCAGGTCATTGAAACCAGAGAAGGCGATTTCAGGGACGAGATATTAAAACTAAACGAACTAGCGTACATTCTGCGCGATCGTAAGTTTAAAGCCGGCGCTATCAGCTTTGAAACTACCGAAGTTAAGTTTATCCTCGATGGAGACGGTAAGCCAACCGGTGTTTATGTAAAAGAGCGTAAAGATGCCCATAAATTAATTGAAGACTTTATGTTGTTGGCTAACCGCAAAGTAGCAGAGCATGTGAGCAAAATGGGTAAAGGCAAGCATAAATATACCTTCGTTTACCGTACCCACGACTCGCCAAAACCAGATGCGTTAAATAGCTTCGCGCAATTTGCTTCGCGATTTGGATATAAGATCAACACCAAGTCTGATAAGGAGATTGCCCGTTCATTAAACTTCCTGATGGAAGATGTGGAGGGCAAAAAAGAGCAAAACGTACTCACACATCTGGCCATCCGCTCAATGGCTAAGGCTATTTATACCACCAAAGCCAGTAGCCACTATGGTTTGGCTTTTGATCATTATACACATTTCACCTCGCCTATCCGCCGTTATCCTGACGTAATGGTACATAGGCTGCTGGAGCATTATTTACATGGCGGGCAGTCGGCCAATGCAGAGCATTACGAAAAAATGTGCCAACATGCCTCGCAAATGGAAAAACGCGCTGCCGATGCCGAGCGAGCCTCAGTAAAATACAAACAGGCTGAGTTTCTGCAAGATCAGATTGGTCATGTTTACAGTGGCGTCATTTCGGGAGTTACCGAGTGGGGTATGTATGTAGAGATCATCGAAAATAAATGCGAGGGTATGATTCGCCTGCGCGATATCTCTGATGATTTTTATACTTTAGACGAGAAAAATTACCAGATTATTGGTCAGCGTAAAAAGAAAGCTTACCGTTTAGGTGATGAAGTAAAGATTCGCGTTAAAAACGTCGATCTGGCAAAAAAACAAATTGATTTTTCGTTAGTACAAGAATAGTGAGCAGACAATAGTGAGTGATGAGTAGTAAATAATGAGTAGATATTATGTAGCAGGTAAAAATTTAAATTAGCCCCTCATAAACAATTACTTACCATTATCCCATCACCATTCACTCCCTCACCATTCACCAAAAAAATATGAGAGAATTAAAAGATCTGCAGCTATTAATTGATAATGCCGTTACCGAGCTCAAATTTTCGCCCTACCCGGCCGAGCTTTATGAGCCAATTTACTATATACTAAGCATGGGCGGCAAGCGCATGCGCCCTGCCCTACTACTAATGGCTTGCGATCTGTTTGGTGGCGATGTGGAAAAAGCCCTACCGCCTGCCTTGGCTATCGAGGTGTTCCACAATTTCACCTTAATGCATGACGACATTATGGATAAAGCACCGCTGCGACGTGGTAAAACCACGGTGCATGAACGTTGGAACCAGAACGCTGCTATCCTATCAGGCGATGTCATGCTGATTGAAGGCTACAAGCTGATGATGCAGGTTGAGGACAGGTTATTACGCGTTATTCTGGACATCTTTAATGATACTGCGGTAGGTGTATGCGAAGGCCAGCAACTGGATATGGATTTCGAGATCCGCAATGATGTTAAGATTGACGAGTATATCTACATGATCCGTCTGAAGACAGCTGTGGTACTGGGTGGTGCTTTAAAAATAGGTTCCATTTTAGGCGGTGCCGATATGAGGGACGCTGAACTTATAGCTGAATTTGGCGAGAATCTGGGCCTTGCTTTCCAGTTACAGGACGATATTTTGGACGTTTTTGGCTCGCCAGAAAAGTTTGGTAAACAAGTTGGCGGCGACATCATCTCCAACAAAAAAACATATCTGCTCCTTAAATCGCTTGAACTGGCTAATGCCGAACAAACTGCCGAACTGCACAAATGGATCGAAACCGAAACTTTCGATAATCAAGAAAAAGTAGATGCTGTAACCGCCATTTACCATGCCGTTGGTGTAAAACAGTATGCTGAAGATACTATGCATACCTATGCAGACACCGCTTTTGAAGCATTAGAGAAAATCAACCTACCCGAAGAAAATAAACAATACCTGCGCAATTTTGCCGATAGTTTGATGGTTAGAGAATATTAGTATATTACCTTTTATGAAGAACCTAATACTTATCAGCATTTTTAGTTTATCGCTCCTTACGGTTAAGGCACAAAGCAAAGCAACGAGTTCACAAGACACAACAATCTATACTCGAGTAGATGTACAGCCAGAATACCCTGGCGGCTTTGTAGCTTTGGCTGATTACATGCGAGCAAATATTAAATCAGGTAGCGACAAGGGCATGGTGTTCACAGCATTTGTAATAGAACGCGATGGCAGCGTCAGCAACATAAAAGTTCTCAGATCACCGTCAGAGGCGGCGGCTAAAGAGGCGGCAAGATTGGTATCGAATTTCCCCAAATTTAAACCCGCAACAAAAGGTGGCAAAGTAGTTAAATGCTCCTTTACTATCCCTATTCGTTTTCCGGGAGGTGTTTGATAATAAGTATCAGCTTTTTTACAACATCGGCTTTTTACTATGCCGATAATATTCAGCATATTTAGGTAATCCAATTAAACCTGAATGTATGAAAGCTCATCAATTGACGCCGGGCAATAGCGCCACGGGTAACTATTCGCGTCGTGTATTTTTGAAAAATGGCGCTATGCTTAGTCTGGCTATTGCCAGTAGTCCTTTGCTTAAATTGTCATCGGCTGTCGCAGTGCGCCCTGCTAAAGAGTACATTAACGGTTTGCAAGTGGGTATGGCTTCATTTGCCGATGAAGGTGTGAATACCGTTCTGGATATCCTTCAAAAACGTGGCGCCATCAATACTATCTTCCTGAATACATTTACCTATGGCGACGGATTATCCGGTCGGCAAGTTGCGGGTCAGCCATTTCCTGATCACGGGCCACAAGAGGCCGATAAGAATTACCATGGCGGCAACTATGCTATCCCCCACGCCAAATATTATCAAAATACGGTTTTAAAAGACACCCGCTCACCAGAATATGTCAACAGAGATTTGGTTGCCGAGGTAATAAAAGGCGCCCACAAACGCGGCATGAAAGTTTATGCAACCATTGAAGATCAATGGCGCGATGATGTGCCGGGCATTGACCAATGCAAGGAAGTTGATTTGATGGGCAGAAAGTCCAGAACTACTTGTTTGTTTAATCCTGATGTCCGCGCTTTTTGGACAGATCTGGCTACCGATACCTGCGCCAGCTACGATCTGGATGGTATTGTGTTTTTTAATGAGCGTAACGGCCCGCTGTTGAATGCCTTGGGTGCGAGCCATTTGGTAGGCTCGGTTGACCCTTCCCGGTCTACCTGCTTCTGCCAGTATCACCAGGCGGCGGCTAAAGCAAAAGGAATCAGCTTTGAACGAACTAAAGAAGGTTACCTTAAACTGGATGAATTTGTTAAAGCCTGTAAGGCCGACCAGCGTCCAAGTGACGGTTACTATGTAGAGTTTCAGCGCATTATGTTAGAATACCCTGAAATTGTGGCCTGGGACAGGTTATTTGATTTTGGCAAGCATCAGATCGTCGACGATGTAAAAAACGCCGTAAAAGCCTTAAATAAAAACCAATTGGTGGGTTTACACATTGAGCATGTTAACTCGTTCAATCCTTTCTTCCGCGCTACGCGCGATTATGAGGATCTGGCTAAAAAGGTTGATTTCCTGAAGATTGTAGTTTACAATAATTGCGGTGGCGAGCGTTATCAGCATTTCATCCGCAATATCAATTCTACTATGTTTAAAGATATTCCTTTGGAGGAGTTAATGCGCTTTAATAATCATCTGTTAGGTTATAGTGTAAGCGAGGCCGCGTTTGATGATCTGCCAAAAGCCGGTTTGTCGCCGGACTATGTGTATCGTGAAACGCAACGAGCATTGAACGGTGTAAAAGGTAAATGTCTTATCCTGCCCGGCATTGATATTGGCATCCCGGTAGGTAAAAACAGCCGCAAGCAATCGCCGGATGATGTGTATCAGGCTACCATGGCCGCTTACAAAGCCGGAGCAAATGGTGTTATCATCTCCCGTAAATATTCTGAAATGAACTTAAGCCTTATCGATGCGGCGGGAAAAGCTATCCGCGAAGCGACAAAAAGTTAAAAAGATACCAGCTCTAAATGAAAGAAGAAAACAAAGACGGATTGTCGCGTCGTAAATTTATGCAGGCAGGTGGTTTAATAGCGGCAGCTGCGGCCATACCTACGCAATTAAAAGCATCGACAGAGAAAGTTATAGCAGGCGAAACTGAAACTCCACCAGAGGAAGATTTTTTGCAATATATCGACCCGCTTATAGGTAATATCGCTCCACTATTAAACACCAATCGCCCGGTAGTGCATTTGCCCAATCAAATGGTGCGTACGCATCCGCGCAGGCAGGATTATCTGGATGATCAAATCACCGGGTTCCCGTTATTATCCTTAAATGTAATCACACCGCAAACCATCTTTTCAGTTCGTCCCGCCAAAGGGAAACTGGATAATGCGGCATGGTATGATCGCCTGACTTACGATCATGATATGGAGATATGCCACCCGTGGTATTACTCGACCATGCTGATTGAAAAAGGTATACGCGTTGAAAATACGGTTGGTAAAAAAGGTGGTATCTATCGATTTACCTTCCCTAAAGGCGTTGAGAAACACGTGCTCCTCACCCATTGCTATGATAACGGTATTTATGACATCACCGCTAACACCGTTAGTGGAACCGAATTTGTGAACGATGCTAACCACGCGCAAAAAGGCAAGGCTTATATGTACGGCACCTTCTCCGGCGAGCCTATCACAGCTAAATCTCAGGGTGATAAAGATTGGGGAAAATACACCGTTCAGGGTTCTTTAGCGACACCGAAAATGATGGAGGGACAAAAAATTTCTGCAACGTATTCAACGTCTGACCCTGACCAGGTAGAGTTTAGATTCGCGGTATCATTTGTGAGTTTGGAGCAAGCTAAAGAGAACTATGAGAAAGAGATTGCCGACGTAACTTTCGATCAACTGGCCGAGAAAGGGAAAGCCATTTGGAAAAAGACTATCAACCAGATAAAAATTGAAGGCGGTACTGTTAGTCAGCGTCGCACCTTTTATACGGCATTGTATCGCAGTTATGTGCGGATGGTTGACATCAATGAATATGGCAAATATTACAGCGGCTACGACGACAAGGTACATAATGATAAGCGCCCGATGTATACTGAAGATTATACCTGGGGCGATTATATTGCGCAACACCCGCTGCGTGCAATACTGAACCCTGCGCAGGAAGGCGACATGCTGCAATCGTACGTAAACATGTATGAGCAAAGCGGCTGGGTGCCTGAATACCCCAAATTTTATGGCGACAGACCCGGGATGTTCGGGTTCTATTCGGCCGTAATGTTTTTGGATGGATATCGAAAAGGCGTCCGCAACTTTGATGCGAAGAAAGCTTTGGAAGGTATGCTCAAAAACGCAGAGCAAGCCACCATGCTGGCCTCAACTAACGGACCGAAAGGTGCGCTAGAAGACTTTTATCATGAGAAAGGCTACTACCCTGCCCTGCGTATCGGCGAGGCAGAGACTGATCCATTTGCCAAACAGCATCACAGTGCACGCTCCGCGGTAGCGGTAACCCTAGCTGCCAGTTATAACGACTGGGCGGTGGCGCAACTGGCCAAAGAATTGGGTAATGAAGAGGTTTACAAACGATACATGCCCAAAACTCAAAATTACAGGAACCTTTGGAGCAAAGATAAAATGCTCTTTATGCCCAAAGATGATAAAGGCGAATGGGTAGATATCGACCCGAAAATGCAGGGGCAGTCGTATTATAACGAGAATAATGGCTACACCTATAAATGGAATGTACAGCATGACATCCCTGGCTTAATTGAACTAATGGGAGGCCAGGATAAATTTGAGGCCGAATTGGATCAGCTTTTCAGGGAGGGATTGGGTAGCAGCAGGGCAGCATTTTATTATAAATTCCCGGATATGACGGCATTGATCGGTCAGTTTTCGATGGGTAATCAATGTTCTTTCCAGATACCCTATCTGTTTAACTACACAAAAAATCCATGGAAAACACAGAAATGGACAAGATTTATTCTCGACGTATATTTTAAGGATAATGTACTTGGCGTAGCCGGCGATGAAGATGGTGGTTCGATGTCGTCTGTCGTAGTGTTTGCGTCGATGGGGTTCTTCCCTGTACAGCCGGGCTTACCAATGTATACTATTACCAGTCCGGTGTTTAGTAAAGTCACTATTGATCTGCATAATGGCAAAACATTCACTTTAATAGCTAAAGGATCGTCAAAAACTAAGAAATATATCCAGTCGGCCATGATGAATGGCAAGAAATTGGATAAACTGTGGTTCTCGCACGATGATTTAATTAACGGCGGGACTTTAGTTTTGGAAATGGGCGATATGCCAGTGCAGGCCTGATCGCCAATTGTCATTGCTGAGGAGGAACGACGAAGCAATCGCGAGGATGCAATATTCGCGATTGCTACGCTACAGCAATGACAAAAATGATAACAAAAAAAGCCCGTATCATTATGATACGGGCTTATATTTTGAGTGCTGTATAATTACTCAGCAGCTTCTTCAGCGTCAGCGGCTTTCTTTTTAGGAGCAGCTTTCTTTGCTTTTGGAGCTTCTTCTGCAGCAGGCGCTTCAGCTACAACGGGTGCAGCTTCAACAACTGGTTTAGCAGCAGCTTTAGCTTTTGGAGCTGGAGCAGCGTCTTCAACTACCGGTGCGGCTTCAAAAGGCAATACAGAAACGTATGAACGGTTGTCTGCTTTCTTTTTGAAAACTACTTGTCCTGAGATTAAAGCGAATAATGTATGGTCTTTACCGATACCTACGTTAAGGCCCGGGTTGTGTTTGGTACCACGTTGACGAACGATGATGTTACCTGCAATAGCCGGCTGACCACCAAAAATCTTGATACCTAAACGTTTGCTATGCGATTCGCGGCCGTTTCGTGAACTACCGGCCCCTTTCTTGTGTGCCATTCTTTTATATTTTTATGATCGGCTTTTCAGGCTGATCGTTTTAAAAATCGATTATTATAAAGTAATACCAGTGATCTCGATCTTGGTAAATTGTTGACGGTGACCGTTTTTCTTTTTGTAACCTTTTCTTCTTTTCTTTTTGAAGACGATTACTTTATCACCTTTTAAATGAGACACGATCTTAGCTGATACTTTAGCGCCTTTCAAATCAGTACCTAATTTGAATTTACCTTCGTTTTCTGCTAACAACACATTGTCAAATTCAATACTAGCGCCCTCGTCACCTTGTAATCTGTGTACAAAGATCTGCTGGTCTTTAGCAACTTTAAATTGCTGCCCTGCTATACTTACTATTGCGTACATGGTTTGTTAATTATGTTTTTTAAAAATTCGAGGTGCAAATATAGATAATACATTTTCAATATACAACGGTTTTTATTTTTTCTGGTTAGATTCTTCTTGAGTTAAAACCTGCAAAATCTCTTTAATCAATCCCTGGTTGGCGTCAATCAAACGCTGGTCGCCTACAAAATTACTGTCGTAAACTACCTTTTTGCTTTTGCGCTTGTATTTAAACTCAATGATATAACGCACAGGTTGCTGTTCATTTTTTTTAACACTATCGCCGGTTTCATCCTCAGGAAAATCCCAGAAACCCAGGTCGGCCGCTTTGCGGTGCAGGTAAAGCAGGTCTTTGTCATTTAAGCGCAAATGCATTTTTACCAATGAGTCGCGGTTGTTCAAGTATTGATAATCGCCCGTTTTGGAGTTAAACTTATTCAATAAGCTGTCGCGATTGCCGTACTGAATGCTCATCGAGTCAAATTCCGTAAATCTGTACGGCGCATTCTTTAACATGTGATTATAGTAATATAGGCAGTAAAACAAAAACGGCAAAATCACGCTCGCAGCTAGGAATATTCTTTTCGATCTTGAAATCATGGATATTTAATTATTGTATTTGAACTATTTATTCTAATTCTGAGGATGGATAGTCGCTTTCACTCAACTCTCCCTCCCATTTACTCACTACAGCTGTAGCCATGGCATTACCTAAAACGTTTGTTGCTGAGCGTCCCATATCTAGCAATGGATCTATTCCGATCAATAAAGCTAAACCTGCTTCAGGAATATTAAACATGGCAATTGTACCGGCAATAACAACTAACGATGCTCTTGGCACCCCTGCCATACCTTTACTGGTAAGCATAAGTGTTAATAACATAATTAGCTGCTGTGCAAACGACAGATGTATATTATATGCCTGCGCCAAAAAAAGCGAAGCAAAAGTCATGTACATCATTGAACCATCGAGGTTAAAAGAATACCCCAGTGGCAAAACAAAGCTTACAATTTTATCGCTGCAGCCAAATCGTTCCATCTCAACCAATACGCGTGGGTATGCAGCTTCACTGGTTGATGTACCAAATGCAACCAGTATGGCATCCCTGATATTGGCTAATAGTCTGAATACTCTCTTTCTTAACACAAAAAAACCCGCGGCAATTATTGCCAACCAAAGTAATGTAAGCGATAAGTAAAACTCGCTAATAAATATGGCATAGGTTGACAGTATACCCAACCCCTGCTTTGCTACTATAGCAGTGATGGCGCCAAACACAGCCAGTGGCGCAAGCTTCATTACATAACCGGTAATTTTAAGAATAACATGTGCAATAGCGTCAAAAGCTTTTATAACTATCGCCCCTTTTTCGCCGATGGAAGCAGTTGCAACACCAAAGAACAAGGCAAAAACTACAATTTGTAATATCTCATTATTAGCCATCGACTCGAAAAAACTTTTCGGGAAAACATGGCTAATGAAATCTTTTAATGAAATAGCCGTCCTTTGGATATCTGATCCTAAATGGCTATCTGGTAGCCTCAGGTGTATTTCGTGGCCGGGCTGAAAAAGGTTAACCAACACCATACCTAATACCAGGGAAACAACTGTCGCGCTTAAAAACCATAATAGCGTCTTTCCGCCTATTCTTCCAACAGCCTTAATATCGCCTACTTTGGCAACGCCAACTACTAAAGTAGTAAACACCAGTGGCGCTACAATCATTTTGATTAATCGTAAAAAAACATCGCTCAAAATGGTAAAATATTCCACCTCGCTTTCGCGAATAACATCATTGGTTTTACGGATTTTGGCTTGAGCAACGCGTTCTTTCTTAAGATTCTTATATAATTGTATTGTGGTGTCTTTAAGTTCCACCAGTTTGTTGTCAAGAACTTCAATTTTGGCCTCGGCGGCACTTATTTTGTTATTATAAGTCTCAACTACGGTTACATTATATATGTAGCCAACAATAACGCCCAATATAAGTGCAATAAAAATAAAAAGGGTAAGGCTATTTTTCTTCATTTATAAATATAACGGCGCGAAGCTACAACTATTTACTATTTTGCTAAAAATATAAATTACAAACATGAGCACAGCCAACTACGGCTTACAGGACATTAAGAAGGAGCTGCAGCATTTATCAGGCCTGCAGATAGCCGATCTGTGCTTACGATTAGCACGTCATAAAAAAGAGAACAAAGAGTTATTGGCCTACCTACTGTTCGAATCAAATAACCAGGCCGATTTTGTGGAGAAGATAAAAGCCGAGGTGGGCTTTATGTTTAGTCAGCTGCCGGTGCGTAGTTATGAAGCGGCTAAGTATTTGCGTAAGATATTAAGGCTCATCAGCAAGTATATTAAGTTTATGGCGTCCAAAGAAGCTGAGATTGAGTTGCTATTGAATTTTTGCGCCGGATACATTCAATATGCTGACAGAAAGACCTCATACAAACCTTTAAGGTTGGTATTGATACGACAGATTGAAAAGGTGCGCACCGCCATAGGCAAACTTCATGAGGATCTGCAGATGGATTTTGCCAATGAATACGGTATCATGCTGGACGATGCGGAAAAAAAATTGAGCTGGTTCAATAAGAGCAATTATTTGTTGTAACAATCCGATTATCTTTGTGTCTTAGTATAAAAACTTACCTATTACTGTGACGCACAAGGAAATTGTCTTTAAACAAATTTTTGAAGCTAATTCAAAAAAGATATTCCATTTGTGCTATGGCTATACGGGGGATGACGACGCTGCGAACGATCTGCTACAAGAAACATTTTTAAAAGTCTGGCAAAACCTTGACAAGTTCAGGAACCAAGCTATGATATCTACATGGATCTATCGTATTGCTGTAAACACCTGTTTAACTTATCTTAGATCAGAAAAACGCCAGGCTAAAGATGAGCTCACGCCGCAAATTGCTGAAACCAAAATGGAGGAAGTTTCAGAGAAGAACGAGCAGGTGGCCATGCTATATAAATGTATCGCTAAGTTAGAGGAGTCTGAAAGAATTATTATAACTATGGTACTTGATGAAGTACCGTATCCCGATATAGCTGATATCTCAGGCATATCTGAAGGGAATTTGAGGGTGAAAATACATCGCATTAAACAAAAATTGACAGAGCTGTACAATCAATATGAAAGACTTTGATCATATAATGTCGGTTTGGCAAGACCAGCCAAAGAAGGATCAGCTTTCTGTAGATGATATGCTGAAACAGGTGAAGAAGGGCGTTAGCGGATTGAGCAGGAAACTGTTCTGGAATATCACTATCATGGCTGTAACCCTATCGGGAATACTGGCTGTGATGTTGTTTTTTGCATTTAACGCCTGGCAAACCTACCTGGGTATTGCCATCATATTGGTTGCCGTTTTATTGTCTTTATTGGTGATGTTGAGAGATTACCGAATTATCAGCAAGCATGATATCACTATAAACCCGGCCGCTTATCTGCAAGACCTGAAAGAGTACCAAAAAAATCGCTCAAAACTGTACGGCCGCCTATATTTTATTTATGTGCTGCTGATGAGTACCGGCTTATTTCTGTACTTTATGGAAGTATTGCAAAATACCTCAGCTATGTTTAAGGCGATATCCTATTCAGTATATGTAGCCTTTGTTCTGTTTGCCACCTTTTATATCAGAGGGCAATTTGTAAAAAGCGAGCAGGAAAAACTGAACCTGATCATCGACCGCCTGACGCGGCTTCAAAACCAGTTTGATTAGTAGTTTACTCGTTGTGCAATTAGTTTGCCGGCAACCTCATCTTTCCATACCGGCAAACTCGCTGCCTTGTGATAGGGTTTATTTTGAATGCAATCAAAAATAGACGTTATTATATTGATATATAAAAGTTTAACATATATTAACAGAAGCGTTAATTAATGTTAAATCAGCACTCCGGTAGCCGCCCAAAGCAATAAATAAGTTTTTGAATTATTCTTAACCTTAACTGCGGTAAGGGTTCGCGTTGCATCCGGATGAATGTTCAGCGCGTGTATATTATGATGATTAGGTTCGGTTTGTTTAGCAGTGTTGCTCCATTTGGCCAGATCGTGTACTACATAGCTAAAATCGGGATCATTTTGGGGTACATCATTGGCCCAGTCAGGTACAGTGATATTCTTTTCTTCAATGCTACCATCGCTGTAAATCAAATCATACTCCAGTTTTGATTTACCATAGGCACTGGTTAAGCAAATAAAGAGATCTTTGTATTTATTTTTAGGCACTTTGATAGTGAACTCATTAGTATCTGCCAGGGCCATAGTCTGGTTGCTATAGGCGTCTTTATTATCATAATGCAACAATATAGCCGGATGTTTATCTGTAGCGGGTATTAATGGATTATCAGGCAGTGCCTTAGGGTTTTTCTCGCCAATAAACTTTGCAGCCGACGTGGTTAAATAGCCATTTTCATGGTCAACACCTTTACCCCAATGCACCAGTTTGTATTTGGTTAATGTCGTCACCGGACGCGCATTTAGTAACTCGCCAATTTTGATTTGGACAACTTTTGAATCCTGGGTTATATAACCTGAATTTACCAGCAGGCCGCAGGCTAATATGCCCGCGGCGAACCATTTTAAGTTTGATTTACCTAGCATCTTATAAAGATAACGATTTATTCCAGCATGAATCACAACACAAATTATCATAGCGTGAAGATTGATTTTTGCACATATAAAATCATTCCTCATTTTTTCTATTTTTGCATGGGTTTGAAATAGCTTAGCTTCAACCCTATCACCAATAAATGGATATATCAGTAGTAATACCTTTATATAACGAAGTTGAGTCATTACCTGAGCTTACCTCATGGATAAGCCGCGTAATGGCCGAAAACAATTTCCTTTACGAGATTATTTTAATTGACGACGGCAGCACTGACGGGTCTTGGCAAATGATCAACAAGCTGCGTTTAGACAATCCTTTTATAAAAGGTATTAAGTTCCGCCGTAATTATGGTAAATCGGCTGCGCTGAATGTGGGTTTTGATGCTGCACATGGCAATGTGATCATCACCATGGATGCAGACCTGCAGGATAGCCCGGACGAGATACCTGAGCTATATCGTCGTATTGCTGAAGAAGGCTATGACCTTATATCAGGCTGGAAGGCTAAACGTTATGATCCGCTCAGCAAAACCATTCCCACTAAGGTATTTAACTGGGCCACACGCAAAATGTCGGGCATTAATAACCTGCACGACTTTAATTGCGGACTGAAATCATATCGCAAAAACGTTGTTAAAAACATTGAGGTTTATGGCGAAATGCATCGCTATATCCCCGTTATAGCCAAATGGGCCGGCTTCGTTAAAATTGGCGAGCAAGTGGTCGAACATCGCGCCCGCAAATATGGAAAAACCAAGTTCGGCATGAGCCGTTTTATTAACGGCTTGCTTGATTTGATGTCGATTTTCTTTGTCGGAAAGTTTGGCAAGCGTCCTATGCACTTCTTTGGCTCTTTAGGCGCATTCAGTTTTCTGGCCGGTACCATCTGCGCATTATGGATAGTTGGCGATAAGCTATATGATATAGCTAACCACATCAAATATTCGCGCGAGGTTACTGCCCAGCCTCTGTTCTATTTTGCGTTGGTGGCTATTATTATCGGTTCGCAAATGTTTCTTACAGGTTTTGTGGCCGAACTAGTAGCACGTGCCGCACCTGAACGTAATAAATACCAGATAGAAGACAGTATTTAAATGTGCAAATGCGTGAATATGCAGATGTGCAAATGAGTATTAGTGTTGATAAATTTGCCCGCCAATATTTGTGCACGTCTTGCATATTTGCAAATCGAATAAATTAAATCTCATAATAAAAAAAACTAATCTGCACATACGCACATTTACATATCTGCACATCCACAACGCATGTTTTTATCCATCATAATACCTTTATATAACCGCCCGCAAGAGATTAAAGAACTGCTTGAAACCCTAACCACGCAGACTTACAAAAACTTTGAGGTATTGGTGATTGAAGATGGATCAAAAATTGACGCTGCAGATATTGTTAAGAGTTTTGAGGATACACTAAATGTCAGATACTTTGTAAAAGAGAACGCCGGTCAGGGTTTTGCCCGCAACTATGCGTTTGAGCGTGCTAAAGGCGATTACTTTATCATATTTGATTCTGATTGTTTGATCCCTAATGATTATCTGAAGATCGTCAACAATTCGCTTGCCGAAAATTGGCTGGACGCTTACGGCGGTCCTGATGCGGCTCACGAGTCGTTTACCCCTACACAAAAAGCCATCAGTTATGCCATGACCTCGCCATTTACTACCGGTGGTATCCGAGGTAATAAAAAAAGCCTGGGGCAGTTCCATCCGCGCAGTTTTAACATGGGGCTTTCACGCAAGGTTTGGGAAAAGGCAGGCGGTTTTATCATAACCCGTTCGGGCGAGGATATAGAGTACAGTATCCGCATCCATTCCATGGGTTTTAAGATCGGCTTGATCCCTAGCGCAAAGGTTTACCATAAGCGCCGTACCAATTTCCTGCAGTTTTACAAACAGCTGCATTTCTTTGGTAGAGCACGTATTAATGTTTATAAGTTCTTTCCTAACGAGTTAAAGTTAGTCCATTTCTTCCCCGCCATATTTACACTTTGTGTTATTTTCACAGTCATAGCAAACATTTTTACCTGGCCAATTGCTATTTTATGTAATGTCATAGCTGTACTTATTATTTTGTTAATATTTTTCCATTCGCTGGTAAAAAATAAATCGGTAAAAATTGCACTTTTGAGCGTCGTGGCTTCATTCATCCAGCTTACCGCTTATGGACTAGGTTTTATGCAAGACGTGTGGCGCAGGCTAATATTAAAACAGTGGTAAATTAACATGTATCATCCTTTTTCTGTTGCGGAGACTACCAAAACTGCATGGACTATCTATAAGAAAAACTTTGTAACCATAATTGTTTACTCAGTTATATCTGTCCTGTTGCTTTCACTTTTAAAATTCGCGGTCGAATACCTATCGCCAAGAAATTTCACCTATGAGATGATCACATCCTTTGCGTTGGTATTTGCGCAAGCTTATACAACGTTGGGGCTATACAAATTGATATTCACAGTAATCGACAGTGAATACTATGAATTTGAGTTAAGACAGGTGCTGCCGCCTTTTAAAAGTATTCTTAGCTATCTGGGGGTTATCTCTTTTATTGTGCTATTTATTTTCGGCTTTTCTAAGCTTATGACAAAGTTGGATGATTATCCTAATTTACAGGGACTAATTCAACAAATTGCTGTTTTGATAGCTCTGTATTTCGCGTTGCGGATTATGTTTTTTGTTACTTACATTGTCGATGATCAATCGGGCGGATTTGAATCCTTAAAACAAAGCTATAAGTTAACCAAGGGATATTTTTTCAAGGTACTTATCATGTTGCTTATTATTTTATTATTTATAGCATTGCCTGCGGCTTTATCACAATATCCGGGTCTCGGCTTTCTGTGGATAGGAATTATGTTTACCTACCCTTTTGTAAATATTATCCTTGCAGTAACTTACCGTAAACTAGTTTACAGTCATCAGGATGTTGACGACGATATTGCCGAAACAAATTAAGTTATGGGTTTAAAAGCCATATTGAGTAAGGTATTTGCAGCGTGGGTTAATAGGGATATTGATCAACTCCGTAAAAATGCCGTGGCTTTGCAGCAAAAAACGTTTGCCCACCTCATTGATCACGCTAAAAACACATCTTTCGGCAAAGATCATGATTTCGCTCAAATCAAAACTTACGCCGACTTTAAGAAACAAGTTCCGATTCGAGATTATGAAGAACTAAGCCCGTACATCAAACGCGTCACTAATGGCGAAGAAAATGTACTCTGGCCGGGTAAGCCGACTTATTTAACTAAGACATCGGGCACTACATCGGGGGTAAAATATATACCTATTAGTAAAGAAAGTATGCCCGAGCATATTAAGGCTGCGCGTAATGCTTTACTATCTTACATTCATGAAACCGGCAAAGCCGATTTTGTAGATGGAAAAATGATTTTTCTGCAAGGCAGCCCTGAGCTAGCCGAGAAAGCGGGCATTCCAACAGGTCGGCTTTCGGGTATTGTAGCACACCACGTACCAGCCTATCTTCAAAAGAACCGTCTGCCAAGCTATGAGGTGAACTGTATCGAAGATTGGGAAGAAAAAGTAGATGCTATTGTACAGGAGACCGCGAAAGAAGATATGCGTCTTATATCAGGAATTCCACCATGGTGCCAGATGTATTTCGACAGGCTATCGGCCGTATCAGGTGGTAAGAAGATCAAAGACATTTTCCCTAACTTTAAACTGTTTGTATATGGCGGAGTAAATTACGAGCCGTATCGTTCACGTATTCAGGAAAGTATAGGTTTTGCTATTGATACTATTGAGACCTACCCAGCTTCTGAAGGTTTTATTGCTTTCCAGGATTCTCAGAAAGAAAAAGGTCTGTTACTGTTGGTTAATTCAGGAATTTTCTACGAGTTCATCCCTACGGATGAATATTTTAACGAAAACCCTGCACGGGTTAGTCTGGAAGATGTAGAACTGGATAAGAACTATGCCTTGATATTAAATACCAATGCGGGTTTATGGGGATACAGTATTGGCGATACTGTCAAATTCATTTCCAAAGATCCCTATAAAATATTAGTCACCGGACGTATTAAACATTACATTTCTGCGTTTGGTGAACATGTTATTGGCGAGGAAGTGGAATATGCGTTGATGAGCGTAGCTAACGAGGAAGGTATTGACATAGTTGAGTTTACGGTAGCGCCGCAGGTAAATCCTGACGAAGGCCAACTGCCTTATCATGAATGGTTCGTCGAGTTTGGTGCAGAGCCGAAGGATATGAAAGCCTTTGCGGCAAAAGTCGATAAAAAGCTACAATCAAAAAATATTTACTATTTTGACCTGATTGACGGTAACATTTTACAACCTTTGATCATCAAAAGCTTAAAAAAAGACGCTTTTATAAGTTATATGAAATCGCAGGGTAAGCTGGGTGGACAAAATAAAGTGCCACGCTTATCAAACGACAGGAAGATTGCAGACGGATTGAGAGAATTTATTCTTTAGGAATTGAGTACTAATTTAAAAAACATAGCCATTCTTGGCTCTACAGGAAGCATAGGCACACAGGCATTAGAAGTGATCGGCGAAAACCCCTCGCTATTCAACGCCTACGTTTTAACCGCTTACGGCAATGCTTACCTGTTAATACAACAAGCTTTAAAATTCAAACCCGCCTACGCCATTATTTGTGATGAAAGCAAATATGCCGAGGTGAAGGATGCACTGGCAGGAACCGACACCCAAGTGTTAAGCGGTATTAAGGCCATAATCGATATTGTTATCGATCCGCAAATTGATATTGTACTGACCGCTATGGTTGGCTTTGCGGGTCTGGAACCTACTATATCGGCTATTAAAGCGGGTAAAAACATCGCGCTAGCAAATAAAGAAACCCTGGTTGTTGCGGGCGAACTGATCACAGACCTGGCTAAACAACATGATGTTAAGATTTTACCGGTAGATTCTGAGCATTCAGCCATTTATCAATGCCTGGTTGGTGAGGAAAACAATGCTATCGAGAAAATCATCCTTACAGCATCAGGCGGTCCATTCCGTGGAAAAACAGCTAAGTTTCTGACCAACGTAACCCGCGAGCATGCGCTTAAACACCCTAACTGGGTAATGGGTGCCAAGATCACCATTGATTCGGCGACGCTGATGAACAAGGGGCTTGAAGTAATTGAAGCCAAATGGTTATTTAATCTTTCGGCCGATCAGATTGACGTGATAGTGCATCCGCAATCCATCGTTCATTCGTTGGTTCAATTTGAGGACGGTTCTATTAAAGCACAGATGGGTTTGCCGGATATGAAATTGCCGATACAATACGCTTTGGCCTATCCAAACCGTTTAAAGAACAATTTTAAGCGGTTTAACTTCGTTGATTATCCTCAGTTGACATTCGAAAAACCTGATCTGACGACATTCCGTAATTTAGGTTTTGCTTTTGAGGCATTGAACAAAGGCGGCAACATGCCATGTATTGTTAACGCCGCCAATGAAGTTGCTGTGGCCGGATTTTTGGCTGATAATCTAGGGTTCTTAGCTATGAGCGAGGTTATTGAAAATTGCATGCAAGGCATTAATTTTCAAACCCGACCTACCTTAGACGATTATTTGAATACTGATAAAGAAACGCGCATATTTGCGCAAAATTTAATAAAACAAATGCCACAAAAGGCATACAATGTAATATAAAGAATGAGTATAGTAATAATGGTTGGCCAGTTGATACTGGGACTTTCGATTTTGGTGATTTTGCATGAGCTGGGCCACTTTTTAGCTGCAAGAGCTTTTGGTATTAAGGTAGACAAGTTTTATCTGTTCTTTGATGCCTGGGGCTTTAGCCTTTTTAAATTCACTTATAAAGATGTTGAATACGGCATTGGCTGGTTGCCTTTGGGGGGCTATGTAAAAATTGCCGGTATGATTGATGAATCAATGGATACCGAGCAGATGCAAGGTGAGCCACAGCCGTGGGAGTTTCGCTCAAAACCAGCCTGGCAGCGTTTAATTGTAATGTTGGGTGGCATATTCGTCAACGTTGTTTTAGGTATTTTCATTTTCTGGATGCTGACTGCTCGTTTGGGCGAGAGCTACATCCCTAATTCAAATGTTAAATATGGTATTGTTCCGGGTATCATCGGTAAGAAAATCGGTTTGCAAGCCGGCGATAAAATTGTTGGTGTAAACGGAAAACCTATCGACCGTTTTGAAGAATTGATGAGCTCAAAGGTATTGCTAGACCACACGGTACTAACAGTAGAACGCGATGGCAAAAACTTCAGCCTTACCGTACCTCCTACTATCATTAATGATCTGTCAGACTACGGTGCTGATCAGTTTATCAGTCCGCTGCCGCGTGCTAAGTTTTCTATTGATTCTGTAGTACAGGGCAGTAACGCACAGATAGCGGGTATTATGAAAGGCGATAGCGTAACGGCCATCAATGGCGTGAAAATCCAGTTTTTCGACCAAATGCAGAGCGAGCTGAAAAAATACACCAACAAGCCTGTAGCTATCGACGTTAAACGCAATAATGAAGTCAAAACACTTACTGTTAACGTGAATAAAGACGGAACGTTGGGCATGAAAAATGGCGGCTTTGGTGTTGCTGCCCATTTTGATCTGCCCGAAGAAAAAACTATAAACTATGGTTTCTTTGGTTCATTACCTGTGGGGGCCAACAAAGCATGGGGAACTTTTGCGACCAATGCCAAAGCTATCGGCAAAGTGTTTAAAGGTGAAGCTAAATTTAACAAAGTTGTTGGCGGACCGGTGGCAATTGCAACCATGTTTGGCTCGCATGTAGACTGGGTTCACTTCTGGACGCTGGTAGGCTTCCTTTCAATGGTATTGGCTTTCACCAACCTGTTGCCTATTCCGGCGCTTGATGGTGGTCATGCCGTGTTTCTGATCATTGAGATGATAAAGGGTAAACCGCTTAGCGATAAGTTCCTGGAACGCGCTCAAATTGTTGGATTTGTGCTGTTGATATCGCTGATGGTATTTGTGTTTGGTAATGACATCGTTAAACAGATATTGAAAAACAAGCCCTAATTAGGTTCTAATAAAATAAAAAAGCCGTCCCCACTGTATTATGAGGACGGCTTTTTGTTTATAGATATTTTTAATCTTATACAGTTGGATCAACGGCATCATCAATCAAATCCTGGCCGGTACGCTCTCTTTTAAATATAGCCGCACCAATCAGGCTAACAATAGCGCCCATTATCGGGTAGCTTATAGCTGTGGCAAAAGCCGCAAACAGAGGTCCCCAACTTTTAGCCATGGCCATTGCTTTTTCAATTTGAGCGTCAGACATATTTTTAGCTTCCATCTGTGCTCTTGATGCCTCAAGCGATTTCTCAAAAAGACCCGGACTTAACACTTTCAAATACAGAAAAATAAAGACAGCCATCATCAAACCGGCAAATACAGAAAATCTGAAACCTGCCGAAAAACCGTCACCAAAAGTCATGAAACCATTAAGACTATCCTTGAATTCTTTTTGTGTTAAAAACAGAAAGATGATGAACGGAACAAAGCCCAAATACTTTATCGGCGAAGTCTGATCAACATTCAGCAACTCAATGCCATAAGTTATAATGATACCCGTAAGTACATCAATAACGGCCCACTTGGTGGCAATTTTAGTTGGGTTTGGCTTTTCAACCAGTTTAATTTCTTCCATGTTATCGTGATTTAAAATGAGGTTAGTATTTCAAGCACAGCCATGTCAAATTCTTTATTTACCGCTTTGGCTGCTATTTGGTCTTTTTCATCGGTAGATGGGCGTATATTTTGGAAAAAGCATATCATCGGGTAAAACAACTCTTTCAGCTCTGAATCTTCCGGCAGTTTCTGGGCAACTTTGGCAATCTCCTCTATTGGGCTTTCTATCAGTATCTGATGAGCAATTACCGGCTCATAAATACGATATTCGTCCTGAAATTCATCTTCATCAACCAATAAAAATTCTTTCAGGTAATCATCTAACTCAGGTTCTATTTCTTCGTCTTCACACTCATTCAGGTAAAGCAGCAGGTTTAATAGTTCGGTACCTCTGTCCAGGGTTTCTTCTTCGATATCTTCCCACTCTTTGCTATCCAGGTAATCTTCTTCCAACTTTTTAACATCGGCGCTAAAAAAGTTGATCATCAGCAGATCGAAGAATACTTCGCGCAAAGCTTCAAATTGCGGATGATTATCAAAAACCGCATCCAAAGCATCAGCTTTGCCTAAAAAATCACCTTCCTGATTAAATACAGATTTGAATTCACCTGTAATTTGTGAAGCGTCATTACCGCTGTATGTTGAGAAAGCCTGCAGCGCTGCGCCCAATGCTTTATCTATTTTTGGATCGATCATTTTTTATTTGATTGGTATACCTGGTTATTGTTACAAGTCAACAAAATCTGGCCCTTAAGGTTCTGACCAAGATATGGCGAATTGCTGGATTTTGATAAGTTATTGTCTTTATTGAAGTTCCATTCGGCCTTGGTATCGAAAATTACAAAGTTAGCTTTTTGACCGGTAGCAATCGTCGGCACTTCAATTTCTAATATCTTTCTTGGATTAACGGCCAGCTTTTCAACGATCAAAGCGGCATCAAGACCGGCTTGCACAGCTAGCGAAAATGCGGTTTGTAAACCGATGATACCGAATTCGGCTACTTCAAACTCTACATCTTTAAATTCAATCTCGTGCGGCGTATGTTGCGACACGATGGCGTCAATGGTTCCGTCTTTTAAGCCGGCTATCAAGGCATCAACGTCTGCCTGGGTGCGCAATGGTGGTTTTACTTTATAATTGCTATCAAAGCCAGCTAAAGCCTCGTCAGTTAATAGCAGATGGTGTGCAGCAACGTCGCAGGTAACTCTCAGACCTTTCTTTTTCGCTTCGCGGATCAGTTCAACCGAGCGGGCCGTAGAGATGGTAGTGAAGTGAATCTTTGAGTCAGTATACTCGGCCAGATAAAGATCACGTGCGATCATCAACTCTTCGGCTAATGACGGGATGCCTTTCATTCCCAAAAGTGTACTCATTTCACCTTCATTTACTTTCGCCTTGCCGGCTATGGCTGCATCTTCAGGATAAGAGATCACGGTAGCATCAAAACCTTTGCTATAAAGTAATGCGCGCTCCATCAGGCCAGAATCCTGCACAGGGCGGGTGCCATCTGTAAAAGCTTTTGCACCGCTTTGATACATATCGTACATCTCAGCTAAATCTTTGCCTTCACGCTTTTGCGACAATGTGCCCAGCGGAAAAACATCTACCAGATAGTTTTTAGCGCGATTAAACAGATATTCTACTTCGGCTTTTGAATGTACCGGCGGTTGGGTATTTGGCATTAAAGCTATGCCGGTAAAGCCTCCTGCTGTTGCTGCAGCGGTACCGGTTTTCAGATCTTCTTTAGTTTCAAGGCCCAGTTCGCCGATGTTACAGTTCAGATCAAAAAATCCCGGTGACACTTGTTTACCTTTAGCATCGAATACCTCGACGTCGGCATTGATGTCTTTAGCTATTTCAGTTATAGCTCCGTTTTTTATTAAAATATCAGCAACTTGTTGATTAAAAGATGAATTGGGATCAACAATGATGGCGGATTTGATAAGCAAATTCATTTATACTGCTTTATGTGTGGATTGTGGTCGGTTTTCTTGTTGCGAAGTTTGTTTATCGGCAGCAGATTTAACGTTAAAATACCGCGTAAGCAATATTTCGGCAGCCAGGAAAATCAATGCCAAAATTATACAAAGTTTCCATAATTGCACACCAAAATCTGCCTGACTCACCATATCTTTTATCGCGCCGTGATTTGATTCGACTACGCTACCCCTATCACCCAATAGTTTGTCCAATTCGTTTTGGGTATAATAACTCAAATCAGACTCACTCCTGTTATCATTAAAAGCCATTACAGAAACCGTACTATCTTGCCGTTTAAGGTCATACAAGCCGGTTTCCTGTAACTGGTCTGATACATAAAGCAATGTACTTCCCTCCTGCTGTTTCACGTCCGGGATGATGCTTTGCCTACCTTTAATCAGTTTCAGCAATTGCTTGTCTGAAGATTGTACAGGCGGAGCTTCAATAGTTTCATCGTGTTCCAACGAATAAAACAAGGGCTGATCATGACCACTTAACAACGCTATCCTAAACATAATCGGCACAAATAAAGCGTGTCGGGGCAGATTACTAAAATCCTCGCTCAAAGGCACTACCGATACATAAACTTTTCCCTTGCCGCTTTGGTATCCGGCCCAAAATGTGGCTCCGTCCTGAACTTGCATAAGGTTTTCATTTCGGCCGGATGCAGCGTTCAATTGATAATATTTTTTAATGACCGGCAAATCTGGATTCTGCGGAAAATCTTCGAAGATGTTTTTGAACACCGAATTTTGCAGATTAAGTGAAGATACTTTGACGTTTTCGGTAAGCAGCTTTTCAGGATAAGCCGCACCTAATTGCTGTAGAAATACTTTATAATTATTCAGATCCGCATCCACAGCCGGAAAAACTGCCAATGTGCCGCCCTTATTTACATAAGTTTTCAGTTGTTGCGATAAACCGGCTGATATCGCCTTAACATCACTCAATACGATCAACGGATAAGTGCTTAAACCAGCATAATCGACGTTACCATCGGCAATACGGCTTGGACTAAAAAAATGATCAATTCCAAAAAGCGCTTTTAAATAAGAGTTCGCAGTGCCACCGTCAATCAACAAAATTGGCATTTGCTGCTTTACATTGAAGCTGAAGTAAAACTGATTATCGAAAGTTACAGGGTTATCCTGCAAGGTGATCTCGCCACGCTGCCAACCTGGTTTAAGGCCGGAAAAAGTCAGCGTATCATTTTGTACCGCACGGGCATTTAAAGTATATCCGCCTAAAGCTTTCTGCTCGCCGTTGATAGCTAATTTAAGCGGAATTTTGGTTGAGTTCTCATTCGCATAATTATGCAGACGCACCACCAGCTTTTCGGTCTCGCCCGGGCGATGGATGGCGCTTAGTAACCAAACAGAATCTACAGCCACATTGGCCGGCGTTTTTGCGCTTAATTGTACCAAACTTACATGAATACCTGTATCAATCTTTAGCGGCCGACTGTCAGTAATATTTTTCTGAAAATCTGAAATAATATCTATCGAGCGACTGGCACCGGGTTGCATTGTCAGCAGGCTTTCCTGCCTGTCTACAATCTGCTGTAAGCTTCTGCTCCTCGGGCTAATTTGCACGGCATCCACCGCATCGTTAAATTCATCGCGACTTAATAGACGTTGATGCTTGCCTTCAAAATCCTGTGTAAGCAGCTGGAACTTATCGTTCATTGAATAAGCCGAAGCAATTTCCTTGGCGCGGCGTTTAGCTTCATCCAATAACGAACCTTCGCGGTTCAGGGATTGCATAGAATAGGAGTTATCTACAAAAATACTAACTACGCGCTGTGTCCCTGCTTTCGTATTTTTTTGTTCTGAGATGTATGGACGTGCAAAAGCCAATACCAAAAAGAATAGAGCTAGCAATCGGGCTGCCAGGATTAGCCGTTCTTTTAAGTTTCGGCGCGATGATTGCTGCTCCCGTATCTCTTTCAGAAATTGCACATTACTAAAGTAGATTTTTTGATAACGCCTAAAATTAAATAAATGAACTAAAACCGGTATGGCCAGCGATACTAATGCAAATAAAAAAGCAGGATATATAAAATGCATTATTCAGTTCAAGTAGGTGCTTTATACAAATGTGCAAAATTCGGGCTAACAATTGCCTATCTGCAAAACAAATATTTGAGGCAGCAAGTTAACCCAATATGAATTGGTACATTGGATGCTCAGGTTTTCACTATAGCGACTGGAAGCTCAAATTTTATCCCGAAGGCTTGGCCCAGCGCAAATGGTTTGATTATTACTGCGAGCATTTTGACACTATAGAACTTAATGTTACTTTTTACCGTTTTCCGCAATTGTCGTTTTTGCAAAATTGGTATGCTAAGAGTCCGCCGGAGTTTAGGTTTTCAGTGAAGGCGCCGCGAGCCATCACTCATTACAAAAAGTTCAATGATACGGTTGACCTGCTTAATAGCTTTTATGATACCATTAATAACGGACTGCAAGAGAAACTAGGCCCGGTGTTGTTTCAGATGCCGCCGAGTGTTCATTATAACGAGGAAAAGCTAAATAAGATCATCGACAGTCTGAATCCATCATTCAATAATGTCTTAGAACCGCGCCACGTGAGTTGGTGGAATAATGAAGTTTATAACAAATTAGCGGAACACAATATCACCTTTTGCGGTATGAGTCACCCTACCCTGCCTGATGATGTGATTCAAAACACACCGTCGGTTTATTACCGGTTTCATGGCGTACCTGATCTATACCGATCGCCTTATTCAATGGAGTTTCTGCAAAAGGTGGTCGACGCTGTAAAAAACAACCCCAATACCAAACAAGGCTGGTTTTATTTTAATAATGACTTTCACGCAGTCGGCGTTTATAATGCCAAAGACATGATTAGCTTGATTTAGTCGCTGTGACGATGATGTTTCTTTTTCTTTTTATGAGAAACTTCTTCGTGGTGACGTTTTTTGCTGTTCTTTTTGTTTTCAGATTTTTTTGACTCTTTCTTTTTGGTTTCTGTCGATTTCTTTTCAACCGGCGCGCTGGCCTGAGTAACGGTTCTCTCTTTAACTGATGTTGAGTCTTTGCTCAGCTGTTTTACATTGAAACTATTGCCGCTAAGCGTATACTCAAGCTTACGTTTGGCACCGGTGGCTTTGGCCGACGGTCCGCTACCTTCATAGATCGGGAACTCGCGTTCTAGCTTGCCTTCAGAAATATAGAAATTATCACTACCACGGTAGCCTTGTCGTTGCGACTTGGTTAATTTCGGAAAATCCAGTTTTTCGACTTTCTTGTCGTAAAACTCATAAGCATACATGGTGGTGTAGTTAATCGTATCCTTGCGCTTGGCCTGAATCAATATTTCAGGGTGCCCATCGATATCCATATCAGAATTATAGGCGTCGACGATCAGACCATTTATATCTCCCGTAGTTGTGGTGTACGTCCGCGTAACAGAATCTGAATGCAGAATCAAAAGTGAGCTAGTGTCTGCGCCACCACGCCCCCAGCTTAAAACATCATAATAGTTACCGGGCGATACCTCAATAAGCTTGTGAAACTTAAACGGCTCCATCAACTTTGGAGCTGTAGGCGCGGTATTAACCAGAGGTTTTTTCTCATCATGTGAACAGCCGGCTGCGACCGCACATCCTATCAGCATAAAAATATATGATCTTAGACGCATAGAATCTTTTAGTTATAAAGCAGGTCTGAACCCAGCTCGCCGGTTGATTTACCAGGTATGGTGATAAACACTTTCAGGCTGCCTGTTGTACCTAAATTAAAATATTTTACCGTGAACTTATGATATCCTTTTTGCAATGCTATACCACCGTTTTTAGCGCTTATAGGATGTTTGCCATCATTGTCAACAACCACCTGGTTGTCTATCAGCAAGGTGGATCCGTCATCCGACGAAGTTGAAAATCCATAAAATCCATCACTATCAATACGGATATATCCATTGTATATTATCGCAAAACCAACAGTTTTTCTAAATGGATTAATATTAAAGCTTTTGGCTATCAATGAATCAGCACCCGTTGCAGACGATTTGAAGTCGTTGGTACTGTTATATTCGCCGGGGATAAGCTCATAACGCAATCCCTGATTATTGCCCTGATAAGCTACCGGCGGCAGCGGCGCTTTATTGTAAATGGTCATTTTGGTAACCACGCTGCGTTTACCTGTTGGAGTTATTACAATAGTTTGTAACTCACGATATTGGTCGATAGGTACATTGTAAGTTTTTGGCAAAGTGTATTCAATGTCGGTCTCGCGCGGAGTATATCCATCAATGGTATAATAAACCTTAGCGCCGGCTACCGATGGTTTTAGGTTTACGGTCATTGTCTTACCAAAACCAACAGAATCTTTAGCGCCAATGGCAGTTGGCACACGATAATCAAAGCCGTTTTTATCTAGCCAGGCTAAGTGACTTGGTAAACGGGTTTCAGAGAAATCTTTATAGTTTTTATTGGCTAAGGGAGTCCAAGCCACTTCAGACACAGCAAACATACGCGGCAGCAACATGTATTCGATCTTATTTTCTGTAGCAATATATTCTGTCCACATATTGCCCTGAACACCGAGGATATGCTTTTTCTGGTCGGCATTCAATTCTTCCGGAGTTGGGTCATAGCTGTAAGTCTTTTCCAAAGGCGCAAAACCGCCAATGGTTAATGGCTCGGTACCCAACTTGCCTTGTGCATGGTCGAGATATAAGCCGCCGCTACCCGGAGTCATGATCACGTCGTGGTTTTGTTTGGCAGCATTAATACCGCCCTGTTCGCCCCGCCAGCTCATTACTGTTGCGTTCGGTGCGAGGCCGCCTTCTAATATTTCATCCCATCCTATAATGCTACGACCCTTTGAGTTTAAAAACTTTTCGATACGTTGTATGAAATAGCTTTGTAAACCCTCCTCATCTTTCAGCCTCAATTTTTTTATTAGCTTCTGGCAAAACTCTGATTGTTTCCAAACATCCTTCGGTGCCTCGTCGCCGCCAATGTGAATGTATTTACTTGGGAAAAGATCCATAACTTCGGTCAACACATCTTCCAGGAAAGCAAATGTCTTGTCCGTGGGGCAATACACGTTTTTGGATATCCCCCATGTAGTTTGAACCTGGTAGCCCGAAGCAGGCTCGCAGCCTAGTTCCGGATATGAAGCCAAAGCCGCCATAGCGTGGCCCGGCATTTCTATTTCAGGGACAACGGTAACATATCTGTCGGCAGCGTATTTCACCACATCGCGAATTTCGTCTTGAGTATAATAGCCGTCGACAGGTGTGTCGTCGTATTGCTGTGGTGTACGGTCATGATAATTGCCGATAACTGTAGACGCGCGATGACTGCCAATCTCAGTAAGCTTCGGATACTTTTTGATCTCAATTCGCCACCCCTGATCGTCAGTTAAATGCCAGTGGAACCGGTTGAATTTATAAGCGGCCATCAAATCAATGTATTTCTTAACAAACTGTACCGAAAAGAAATGGCGGCAAACATCCAGCATCAGACCACGATAACCAAAACGTGGATAATCTTCAATTTGTACACAAGGCAATTTGGCAATGGCACCTTTATCAGCAGGAATAAGCTGGATTAGTGTTTGTATCCCATAAAACATACCAGCCCCTTTAGCGGCTATAGTGATGTTAGTTGGTGTTATAGTCAACCGATAACCTTCGGCAGCTAAACCTTCGGTACCGGCGCTGGTGAGCACAATGCTGTTGTTTACTGTGGCATTGCCATTTTGTTTAACGCGGATATGCAGCATAGCGCTGTTTTTCAGATAATCAGCTAAAAATACTACTGCTTTATTGTCAACTGAATCGGCCAGCAATGAGGTTTCCTGACTCAAGGTAAATGATCCGGTTGACTTTTTAACAGATACCGGCGCGGGAATAATGCCCAGATTAGGATTGTTATCTTGCGCTTGCACAAACGCACCAAAACCCACACATGCAATAAGCAGCAGAATTAACTTTTTATACATAATTAATAGAGGTCAATAATTTGAAGGTGGTGAAGTTAAAAGATTTTGAAAACAAATCGAACCCAAACGTGCAAAAAATCGCATAAAAAAAGGCTGCCTGTATAGACAACCTTTAATTTTTTTGGAGCAATGACAATTATGCCGTAACCACGTGCTCTTTAGCCGCCAAATAACGCTCGGCATCAATAGCAGCCATACAGCCTGTGCCCGCGGCAGTAACCGCCTGACGGTAAATATGATCCTGTGCATCGCCACAGCAAAATACGCCTTCAACATTGGTTTGTGTTGAACCGGGCCTGGTGATGATATATCCTGTTTCGTCCATATCAATCCAACCTTTAAATATTTCGGTATTAGGCTGGTGGCCGATAGCCACAAAGAAACCGGTAACGTCCAGTACTCTTTCTGTATTTGTTTTATTGTTGATAACCTTTACGGCGGTAACTACCTGACCATCACCCAAGATCTCCTTGGTTTCGGTATTGTAAAGGATCTCGATATTCGGGGTGTTCAAAACGCGGTGTACCATGGCTTTTGAAGCACGGAACTCATCACGGCGAACAATCATGTAAACCTTATTACAAAGCTTAGCCAGGTAGGTAGCTTCTTCGGCAGCTGTATCACCGGCGCCTACTATGGCAACGTCATGGCCTTTAAAGAAAAAACCATCGCATACCGCACAGGCCGATACACCAAAACCGCTATATTTCTGTTCAGATTCCAGACCCAGCCATTTTGCCGAAGCGCCGGTCGAAATGATCACGGTATCGCAAAGGATGGTTTTAATATCGTCTACCACTACTTTATGTGGGGTGCATGAAAAATCAACAGCGCTTACGTAACCGTAGCGAATATCGGTACCCAGTCTTTCGGCCTGCCTGCGGAAATCTTCCATCATCTCGGGGCCCATAATTCCTTCAGGATAACCCGGGAAGTTCTCCACATCAGTAGTTTGAGTTAGCTGACCGCCGGCTAGCATACCAGTGTACATTACCGGCTTTAAATCGGCGCGCGATGCATATATAGCCGCTGTATAACCAGCCGGACCTGAACCTATGATCAGGCATTTAACATGTTCTAAGTTTTCAGACATCTAATTAAAATGAAGCACAAAAATAGAATTAAAAACTATGGGCGGCAATAGCTATTAGTCAACATACTGCCATTAGATTTTAACATTGCGGTGTTTCACAGAAACGTGAAACAAATGAAACAAGTGAAACAAGATTTTTAATTAAGTAATTGACAATTAATTTGTTATAAAAACTCAGTGAAACAAAATGAAACAAAGCATTCGTCAGGATTTTTATAGGTAAAATTGCACTTAAATACTGATAATCAACAGATTGAAATTATGAGCATTTTTTATTATTCAAAACATTCAAATGAATCAAATAAAACTCATTATCCTCTTGCCAAGTTAATCTTCAAATAATAATTTGCGGTGCACATTTAACCATGAAACGCATCTTAGCTATATCCGGTAGTTTACGCCAGGGATCATCCAATCATGCTATATTAACATATCTGGGTAATTTGGTACAGCCGGATATGGAATATACTATTTATAATGATCTGGCTAACATTCCTGCTTTTGACCCGGGATTAGATAATGAGAATCCGCCTATGCCGGTAGTCAGTCTTCGCCAATTGATAACAGAGGCCGACGGCGTGATTATCTGTACTCCCGAGTATGCCTTCGGTGTGCCCGGTTCATTGAAGAATATGTTGGATTGGCTGGTGTCAAGCAGCACCCTGGTCGATAAGCCTGTAGCTTTGATAACGGCATCATTAGGCGGCGAATATGCTCACGCCTCGCTCCTGCTTACTTTGGGCGCATTAACTGCCAAACTTTCGGACGAAACCAATTTGTTGATTCAATTTGTCAGGTCAAAAATTGGTGCGCACGGGACAATTACCGACGAAGACACAATTAAGAGATTATATGATGTTTTTGATTTATTTATGAAAGGATTATGACAATTTGACAACACTGCCCTTTTTGGAACGCGCATTGATGTTGCAGGGTATCACTATAAATTAATCCAAAACATCAATAATAAAATTATGCAAGAAAAAGGAACCATTTCGATTCACACCGAAAACATTTTTCCGATAATAAAGAAATTTCTGTACTCTGATACCGAGATTTTTTTACGTGAGCTGGTATCAAACGCGGTCGATGCAACTCAGAAAATAAAACGCCTGGCATCGCTTGGTCAATATAACGGCAACCTGGGCGACCTGCGTGTTGAGGTTGCATTTAACGAAGAAAAGAAAACCATCACTATTTCTGACAATGGTATCGGTATGACAGCCGAGGAGATCAAGAAATACATCAATCAGATTGCTTTCTCGGGCGCTACTGAGTTCATGGAGAAATTCAAGGAAGCTAAGGACGCTAATGAGATCATCGGTCGCTTTGGTTTGGGTTTTTACTCGGCCTTTATGGTAGCTGATAAGGTGGAGATTGAAACTTTATCTTACCATGATGACGCCGAACCGGCACATTGGGTTTGCGATGGCAGCACCGAGTTCGAGATTAGCGAAGGTAGCCTGGCCGAACGCGGTACAGAAATCACTCTTCACATTAACAAAGAGAGCGAAGAGTTTTTAAGCAAACACCGCTTACAGGAAATTTTAGATAAATACTGCCGCTTCCTGCCTGTGCCCATCAAATTTGGTACTAAAACCGAATCTGTTGAGGATGGTGTTGACGAAGAAGGCAAACCAAAATACACTTCGGCTGAGGTTGATAACATCATCAACGATACCAACCCTATCTGGACTAAAGCGCCGTCTGAATTAAAAGACGAGGATTACCTTAATTTCTACAAACAGCTTTATCCGTTTAGTGAAGATCCGCTGTTCTGGATCCACCTGAATGTTGACTATCCGTTTAATTTGACCGGCGTATTGTATTTCCCTAAACTGAAAAAGGATTTCGAGATACAGCGCAACAAGATTAAATTATTCTCTCGCCAGGTATTTATTACGGACGAGGTGAAGGATATTGTACCTGAGTTCCTAATGCTATTGCATGGTGTAATCGACTCGCCGGATATCCCGCTTAACGTATCGCGCAGCTTCTTACAGGCCGATAGCAATGTTAAAAAGATCAACAGCTACATCACCAAAAAAGTAGCTGATAAACTGGCAGAGCTGTTTAAAACTGACCGTAAAGCTTACGAAGAGAAATGGGCAGACATTGGCCTGTTTGTGAAATACGGCATCATCAGCGAAGATAAATTCTACGATAAAGCGAAAGACTTTACCTTGCTGACTAACACCGCCAAAGAAAACTTCACTCTTACCGAATATAAAGATAAAGTTGAAGGCACACAAACCGACAAAGATGGTCAGCTGATATATCTGTATACCAATGATCCGTCAAAACAGGATTCATTTATCCAGTCGGCCAATAAAAAAGGTTATGATGTATTGTTGATGGATTCGCCTATCGACAGCCACTTCATCAGTCACCTGGAGCAAAAGCTGGAAAAAACTCAGCTAAAACGTGTAGACGCTGATGTTGCTGACAAATTAATCAAGAAGGATGATGCCCCTGAAACGGTATTGACCGAAGAGCAAACCACCAAGGTTAAAAGCATCTTCGATAAGGCCATCAACAAACCGGCTTATAAGGTCGAGGTAGAGAGCCTGCATCCTGAAGAATTACCGGTAACTGTAACTATGGACGAGTTTATGCGCCGTATGAAAGATATGGCTGCCATGGGCGGCGGCATGGGCTTTTACGGCAATATGCCTGACAACTATAAGGTGGTAGTTAATGGTAACCACAAACTGGTAAGCCGCATTCTGCAAGACGAGAACGAAGACGTACAATCTCAACTGGCTAAACAAGCGTTTGACTTGGCTCTGCTTTCGCAAGGGTTATTAACCGGTGCCGAATTAACCGAGTTCGTGAATCGTAGTGTGAATTTGATATAAGAACGCCTCTCCCAAATTCCCTCCAAAGGAGAGGACTTTAAGAGTAAAGTAAAGGCCACTGACAGTTAAGTCAGCGGCTTTTTTTGCTTAAATAGCTCTGTCATTTCTACCGAAGAGAGAAATTATACACGCGGTTTTAGGCGATTATAAGCAGGTGTATAGATTTCTCACTACGTTCGAAATGACACATCGAATAATAACTCACCACTATAGCTATAAATTCCTTACTTATAAGTCATTAAAAATATCATATTAACTACTTAGATTTATATCAAATAACAAAACTCATTCGTTATAAGCCTGTTAAACCTATTAAATCACTTAGTTATGAAAAAGCTTAAATTAGTTTTTACACTGTGTGTGTGCGCATTAGCTCTCCAATTAAGCTACGCACAAAAACCAACCAAAGCCGAAAAGAAAGCGGCTAAAGCTGCCGACATTAAAAGACTTATTAGTTCTGGCAGCTATATTTTTGTGGCAGATTATGTAATACCTAACAGCATGCCGTCGCATGCGCTTACCACACAATATGACGTCACTATAACGCCCGATAAATTGGATGTTTGGTTGCCTTATTTTGGCCGCGCCTATGCTGCCCCGCGCGACCCTACAGAGGGCGGTGTTAAACTAAAAACAACTGATTTTACCAATAAGGTGGTCAGCAAAAAAAACAATTGGGAAATTACAATAGTCCCTAAGCAGTCTAACCCTCCAGGTGCTAATGATGTACGTAATTTGTTTTTGGACGTAACTACAGATGGTTATGCTTCTCTACGCGTAACGTCGTTGAACCGCCAGCCGATATCATTTAACGGACATATTGAAGAAATAAAGAAAAATTAATAAGCTTTACAGAAGATTAACGGGTTTTATTAAAAATAAACCCGTTTTTTGTTTTAATCTCTCAGGAAAGGATTAAAGTTACGCGTCCCGATCGCCATCCCTGCGGCGCGGCAAACGGTCTTCTCTCCAAATTTAAAATTGATCTTATCCATCGCCTGATACAGCTTAATGCGTTCTTCGTTATCCTCAAACAAATTGATCTGATAACTACCCTGTGTAATATTGCTCAGCCTGACACCTATTAATCGTATCGGCCGGTGGCCGTTCCAGGCTTTTTTGAGTAAATTTTTAATGCCGGGAATCAGGATATGTTCGGCAGCAGTAAGGGCAATCTTTTCCTGCACAGTATGAGTTTCAAAATTGGCGTAGCGTACTTTTATGGCCAGGCATGACGCCAGCTTGTTTTCTTTACGGAGTTTAAAAGCCAATTCCTCTGTCATCGACACCAGCACCGTCTCCAAAGTCTTTTTATCGGCAACATCTGTATGAAAAGTATTTTCTGTCGATATGGACTTACGGTCGCTATGCGGCACTATCTCGCTTTCGTCAATACCATTGGCCCGCTCCCAGATATAACGGCCATGCTTGCCAAATACTGTCTCCAGGAATTTTAATTCAACACGCTGCAGGTCGCCTATTTTCTCGATACCAAACTGGTAAAGTTTCTGACAGGTCTTCTCACCCAACATCGGTATTTTACGGATAGACATGGGCGCCATGAATTCTTTTTCTTTACCCTGCTCAATCAACAGCTGGCCGTTAGGTTTAGCCGCGTTGGTAGCCATTTTAGCCACCGTTTTGCACGATGCCATCCCGAAGGATATGGGCAAACCCGTTTCGCGCATAATACGTTGGCGAAGATCAGAGGCAATTTGATAGCAATCATGGAAGCGGTCCATACCCGTAAAATCGATATAAAACTCATCCACAGAGGTTTTCTGATAAAGCGGTACACTGTCATGAATAATCTGCGTAACCTCGCGTGAGGCTACACTATATCGCCCGTGGTTGCCCCGAATAACAGTAGCATGCGGACACAACTTCATAGCCTGTTTCATGGGCATAGCAGAATGAATGCCGAACTTGCGCGCCTCATAACTGCAAGAAGCCACCACGCCCCTATCGGCCGAGCCACCAATTAGCACCGGCTTACCAATAAGGCTCGGATCAAATTTGCGCTCGACTGATACAAAAAACGAATCGAGGTCGATATGCACTATCCATCGTTTTGCTTCCATGCAACAAATTTAAAATTTATTTGCATAAATACTAAAAATATTAGTAAAATTGTTTCCCACTAAAATTTTTGGCAATGAAGGGTTATACAGATTTCTTTATGTTGCTTTCTCCGTCAGAGCGGGTGAAAGCCGTTGTACGCGAACACAAAAATTATGCAGCCGATGTAATTGGCGCTTATGAGAGTGAGTATTCAACCGCACATATCTCCATCAATATGATGCAGCGACAAAAGACATTTTTAACTGAACCGGGCATTCGCGAGTTTAGAAAACGTTTATGTTTAATACCCGCCGTTACATTAACCGTTAACGGCTTCGACTATTTTATTCACGGCAAAGATTACCGTACTATCTACGCGCGGATAGTCAACTCGCCCGAGACCGGCCATTGGTTCAAGATGCTGAAAAATCATTTAAAGATCAAAGAGTTTAATGTACCGCATATCACTATTTGCCGCAATATTCCCGTAGCTGATTTTGATTTACTTTGGCCCTATTTTAAATCGCTGGAGTGGCAGGAAACTTTTACCGTCAATTCACTTACTGTTTTGCAGCGCGAATCATTTGTTAGCTATGCTAAATGGGAGCATTATACCGAATTGCCTTTTGAGGGAAAAATGCAGTACAGTATAGCTGCGCCGAAGCCGTCGCTTATTAAACCGTTGAATAGCCAGCAGACGAGTTTGTTTTAAAATAGAAAAATCATCAATTTAAACCGCAACTACTCAATTAGTTGAAAGATTTACGCTCGTTTTTTAACATTTTTTTAACCCGACGACAACATTTTTCTATATTTGCGACGGGTAAGTCTTTTACGGCCAGCTCCTCTTGAACTCCCCCAGGGTGGGAACGCAGCAAGGGTAGAGAGTTGAGCGGCGCGATAGAAGTAGCTTACCCTTTTTTGTGCCTTTTTTTTCTTGATTTATTTTGACAAAAAGTCTTGCAAATCAATTGGTTTATACTTAAATTTATTAAAGCAATAATTCTTTCACAATAAATTTTGGAGGATGTAACCATGAAAAGAAAGTATACATTGGTCTCTCAGTCTGATAAGGCCGGAACCGACAATGCCGAATTACAAATGCACAAAAACAACAACCAAAAAATGTATCGTGACCACCGTGGCAGTGATTTCCTTACCCATGGCCGGTGCAACAAATTTCCATTTGGCAGTAACCAAGGGCCGATAGTTTTTTAACGATTTGTTTTTTTGCAGATTTCGTTAACGCCGCATAACCATGCGGGTATAATCTTATTTGCTAAAACCTACAACGTAAGTCATTCCAGATTCATTATTCAACTTTCAAAGTAGTTAATCTTATATTTCAACACATAATGGCCCTAAATCTGATTATAATTGCATAAAGTTCAATTATAATGCTCGATTTACTCATCATTGGCGGTGGGCCAATAGGTATCGCCTGCGGTTTAAAAGCGCAAAAAGCCGGTCTAAGCTTTGTCATCATCGAAAAAGGCTGCTTGGTTAATTCGCTGTATAACTATCCTTCTACCATGACCTTTTTCTCGACCTCTGAGAAACTGGAGATTGGCGGAATACCCTTTGTAACCATCAACAACAAGCCGACACGTGCCGAGGCATTAGAATATTATCGTCGCGTAGCAACGTCAAACCATTTACCTATCAATTTATTTGAGGAAGTAACCGCCGTAACCCGCGAAAACGATGCTTACACAGTAACCACCAGTAAAGCAACCTATCACGCTAAACATATTATCATCTCCACCGGGTTTTATGATATAGCCGTTAACCTAGATATCCCCGGCGAGCATCTGCCCAAAGTACAGCACTATTATAAAGACCCGCATTTTTTTGCCATGCAGAAAGTAGTTGTAGTAGGTTCAAGCAACTCGGCTATTGATGTAGCTTTAGAAACCTACCGTAAAGGCGCAGACGTCACTTTGGTTGTTCGCGGCGAAGAGATCAGTCACCGCGTTAAATATTGGGTAAGGCCCGATATTATCAATCGTATCAAAGAGGGCAGCGTAAAAGCTTATTTCAACTCCAACCTTAAAGCCATCCGCCAGCATGAGGTAGATATTGAAACGCCTGAAGGTTTAGTTACTATCCCCAATGATTTTGTAATGGCGATGACCGGCTACAAACCTAATTTTGATCAATTACGAAGATGGGGACTACTTTTGTCCGACGATAAATTCATCCCACAATATAACCCGGACACTATGGAAACCAATCTCCCCGGGTTATACCTGGCCGGCGTAGTTTGCGGCGGTTTGGATACGCATCTTTGGTTCATCGAAAACTCGCGTATTCACGCGGATATGATTGTTGATGATATTGTAGCGAAAAGGTAGGTTTTGAGTCGACAGTCCAAAGTCTTGAGCCTTGAGTCTTTAGGTATTGATAGACACAACTTTAGACTCCAGACTTACGACTCGGGACTCCGTACTTTCACATTAATGTTATTAAATGAAATTTTCCTTGCATAAATAAAAATTAATGCAAATTTTTGCATCAAATTTTAAATAAAGCAACAATCTATCGAAATGATACTGCAAACCTTAAATATGCCCGCTGTGAGAGTAGTTTCTGCTCCGGTTGCTGCTGCTTTGGTTTCAACTGTTTTATTTATCCCGTCACGACGAAGGCTGTATATCCCACGGGTTTAATTACCAGCATTCCCTATTGCCCGTCGACAGAAGTTTTTAAAACTTCTTCATCCAAAAAATCATTAATTATTTAGGCTCAGGCCAATTATTAACGGTAATTTTTTTCTAATTACAATGACTATACAAGATTTCGATATTCAGGTTGCTACAGCACAGCATGTAGACTATGCGCCCATCATTACTGATGAGATGTCGCAGTCGGCAAAAGCGCGGGGCACCGGTATTGCACAACGCTCGCCTGAATACGTAGCAACAAAAATGCTTGAGGGCAAAGCCGTAATTGCCTTACATAAAGATGGTACCTGGGCCGGTTTCTGCTACATTGAAACCTGGAGCCATGGCGACTTCGTTGCCAATTCAGGCCTGATTGTAGCGCCACAGTTCAGAAAAGCCGGTTTGGCTAAAGCCATTAAACATAAAATATTTGAGCTTTCAAGAACCAAATATCCTAACGCTAAACTTTTTGGCTTGACTACTGGTCTGGCCGTAATGAAAATCAACTCAGAGTTAGGCTATGAACCGGTTACTTATTCAGAACTTACGCAGGACGAAGAATTCTGGAAGGGCTGCAAAAGCTGTGTAAACTACGACATCCTGACCATGAAAGAGCGTAAAAACTGCATGTGTACAGCCATGTTGTACGATCCGGTTGAGAAAGCCGCAGACGCCGAAAAGCAGAAACAGGAAAATCTGGAAAAGATGACCAAAAAGGCCAACCTGTTCCGCCGTATTGAGGCTGCGATCAAAAGCTTTGGGCAGTAACCAGCGTAGAGACGTAACATTTTGCGTCTCCAATAAAAGCAAAATCACGTAGAGGCATCTTGTGTCTCCCATCATATTACCAAAGATGCAAAGTATTGCGTCTCTACATTAAAACAGAACAATGGAAAAAAAGAAAGTAGTTTTAGCGTATAGCGGAGGTTTAGACACCTCATTTTGTTGTATATACTTAACCCGCGATTTGGGTTATGAAGTGCATTCGGTAATTGTAAACACCGGTGGTTTTAGCGCTGAAGAATTGGCGACTGTTGAGAAACGCGCTTATGAAATGGGCGTTACCTCGCACCATGTAGTTGACCAAACCGAAAACTTTTACAACACTTGTGTACGCTACTTAATTTACGGCAACGTATTAAAAAACAATACTTATCCATTGTCTGTAAGTGCGGAGCGTGTTAGCCAGGCCACTGCAATTGCTAACTATGCCAAAGAAATCGGTGCCGAGTTTGTGGCTCATGGTAGCACAGGCGCCGGTAACGACCAGGTTAGGTTTGATATGATCTTTAATATCCTGATCCCTAACGTTGGTATCATCACTCCTATCCGCGATTTAAAATTGAGCCGCGAAGAAGAGATCGAATACCTTAAAAAACATGGCGTGGTAATGAACTTCGAGAAAGCCAAATATTCTATTAACAAAGGCATTTGGGGTACTTCAGTTGGTGGCAAAGAAACACTGACTTCAAACTTAGGTTTGCCTGAAGATGCCTGGCCTACTCAAGTTACCGCAACAGAAAAAAGAAACATTGAGCTAACTTTTGAAAAAGGCGAACTGGTGGCGCTTGACGGTAAACGTTATGCCCACCCAACTCAGGCTATTCAGGAGTTGCAAGCTATAGCGCAACCTTATGGTGTTGGTCGCGATATTCACGTGGGCGATACCATCATTGGTATTAAAGGCCGCGTTGGTTTTGAGGCTGCTGCGCCGATGATCATCATCAAAGCACACCATACTTTAGAGAAACATACGCTTACTAAGTGGCAGCTAACCTGGAAAGACCAGTTGTCTATGTTCTACGGTAACTGGCTGCACGAAGGGCAATTCCATGATCCTATTATGCGCAACATGGAAGCTTTCCTGACTGATACGCAAAAGCAAGTTAGCGGTAAAGTATTTGTTGAACTGCAGCCTTACAGATTCCAGGTTATTGGTATTGAGTCTGAACATGACCTGATGTCGAACAAATTTGGCGCTTACGGGGAGATGAACAATGCATGGAGCGGCGAAGACGTTAAAGGCTTCTCGAAAATATTTGGCAACCAGGTAATGATTTACCATAAAGTAAACGGCGGCGAATAAATGAGCACGGTATTCTCAAAGAGCGAATGTTTAGATCATTACATCTGGGGCGATGATTGCCATGGGTGGGTCTTTGTGGATACAAATACGTTATCAATAAAGCAGGAGCTGATGCCGCCAAATACGGCCGAGCAACTGCATTACCACGAACACGCAACGCAGTTTTTTTATATTTTAAACGGCAGGGCTAAGTTTACAGTAAATGGCGAGGTAATAGAATTACGAGAACACCAGGCTATTCAAATTAATCCGATGGAAAAGCATTTTATAGCTAACCATCAGAATACTGATCTCGAATTTACGGTATACTCATATCCATCAACCCAAAACGACAGAATTAACGTAGAGGGCAATGGAAATTAAAAAAATACAGCCTGAGGAATGGCAATTGGTAGTGAATCTATTTGACCAGTATAGGGTATTCTATAAAAAAGAATCTGACTTAGCTTTGGCTGGGCAATTTATTCGTGAAAGGCTGGACAACAATGAGTCGGTAATATATGTGGCTGTGGATGGTGAAAAGCCGGTTGGGTTTACACAATTGTATCCCAAGTATTCATCAGCCAGGGCAGTAAAGAACTGGATATTGAATGATCTGTATGTAGATACCGGATACCGTAAACAAGGTATTGGTGCACAGCTGATCAAACAAGCTGCAGAATTTGCAAAAAAAGGCAATTCGCAGTTTATTCAGTTAGAAACGGCGGTTGACAATTATACAGCGCAAAGCCTTTACGAAGACTTGGGCTTTATCAAACAATCACCCGACGAAGAATTTTATTTATACAAATTAAGCTTAAAATAAAATGGCAAAGATAAAAGCAGGTGTTATTGGCGGAGCAGGTTATACAGGTGGTGAGTTACTACGTATATTGGTAAACCATCCGGAGGTTGAAATTGCTTTTGTGCACAGCAAAAGCAACGCCGGCAACTATTTATATGAAGTGCATACCGATCTATTTGGCGATACTGACCAAAAATTTACCGGCGAACTGTCAACTAACGTTGATGTGCTTTTTCTTTGTGTTGGTCATGGCGATGCTAAGAAATTTCTGGACGCCAATCCCATCCCTGATAATGTTAAAATCATAGACCTGAGCCAGGATTTTAGATTAAGCCAAAATTCAAATTTAGGCAGCAAAGCTTTTGTTTATGGCCTGCCTGAATTAAAAAGAGAGGCTATTAAATCGGCACAAAATATAGCTAACCCGGGTTGCTTTGCTACTTGTATTCAGCTGGGTTTATTACCATTGGCTAAAGCCGGTAAATTAAATACCGAAGTTCACGTTTCGGCGACTACCGGTTCAACAGGCGCTGGTCAGAGCCTTTCTCCTACTTCACACTTTACCTGGAGAAATGACAACCTTTCTGTTTATAAGGTATTCGGCCATCAGCATTTAAATGAGATTGGTGAGTCGTTAAAGCAACTGCAACCGGAGTTTGCGCAGCCAATTAGCTTTGTGCCTTATCGTGGTGATTTTACCCGCGGTATCTTCGCTTCTATCTATATGGACAGCGATTTAACAGAAGCCGAAGCGCTTAAACTTTATGAAGACTTTTACGCCGGCCATCCGTTTACGCATGTAACCAATCGTAATATAGATCTTAAACAGGTAGTTAATACCAATAAAGTATTTTTACAGGTTAAAAAATACGATAATAAACTATTCATTATCAGCATGTTAGATAATTTACTTAAAGGCGCCTCTGGTCAGGCAGTTCAAAACATGAACTTACTGTTTGGCCTTGATGAGCGCGCAGGATTACGACTTAAGGCGACCGGTTTTTAAACCATAGCCACAGCTGTATCAAACTTTAATTAACTAATTATCTACATTTTAACAAAAACAGAAATGAAACTTTTCGATGTATATCCTTTAAACCCAATAACGATTACAAAAGGCCTGGGTAGCTTGGTTTATGACGATAAAGGCCAGGAATATCTGGACCTTTACGGCGGTCACGCTGTAATTTCAATAGGCCATACCCACCCTCATTACGTAAAGCGTATTGAAGACCAATTGCACCAGATTGGCTTTTACTCAAATTCTATTGAGATCCCTTTACAAAAACAATTGGCTGAGAAATTAGGCCATGTTTCAGGTAAAGAAGATTATCAACTGTTCCTGATCAATTCGGGCGCTGAAGCGGATGAGAATGCATTAAAACTGGCGTCATTTTACAATGACAAAAAGAAAGTAATTACGTTCACCGGTGCTTTCCACGGTCGTACTTCATTAGCTGTAGCTGTTACTGATAATCCGAAGATTGTTGCTCCGGTTAATGAGACCGATAACGTAATCAGACTGCCTTGGGCCGACGAAGCTGCTTTGGAGCAAGCTTTTGCTGAGCACGACGATATCTCATCGGTAATCATCGAGGGTATTCAGGGTGTCGGTGGTATTCAGGTTGCACCTGAGAGTTTTCTGCAAAAAATCAGATCGCTTTGCGATAAACATAACGCCGTATTTATAGCTGACTCGGTACAGTGCGGTTACGGCCGTACGGGTAAATTCTACTCGCATGATTTTGCGGGTGTTGATGCCGACATTTATACTATGGCCAAAGGTATGGGCAATGGTTTCCCTATCGGTGCTATCAGTATTTCACCGAAAATACAGCCAGCTTATGGCATGTTGGGTACAACTTTTGGCGGTAACCATCTGGCTTGCGCTGCGGCATTAGCGGTATTGGAAGTAATGGAGCAGGAAAACCTGATGCAAAATGCTGCCGAAGTTGGTGGTTACCTGATTAGTGAGCTAAAGAAATTCAACCAGATCACCGAAGTAAGGGGCCGTGGCTTGATGATTGGTATTGATCTGCCTGCTGAGTTTGCAAACGCTAAAAAAGACTTGTTATTTAAACATCATATCTTTACCGGCGAAGCCAAACCAAACGTGATCAGATTATTGCCTGCTTTGAATTTAACTAAAGCACATGCTGACAGATTTTTGGAAGCTTTAACAAGTGTATTAAGCCCCCTCTAAATCTCCCCCGGTTGGGGAGACTTTGATTGCGGTATTTTATAATTTATTAAAAAGAAATCCTTAAGCCCCTCTCCTTTGGAGAGGGGTTGGGGTGAGGTCTCATGAAACTATTTTCTTCTGTAAACGACATAACCGATATAAACGCACTTGTTGCCGAAGGCCTGGAGCTTAAAAAGAATCCGTATGCGCACCAACATTTGGGTAAAAACAAAACCTTAGGATTGGTTTTTCTGAACCCAAGCTTGCGTACCCGCATGAGTACTCAAAAAGCTGCGCTTAACCTGGGCATGAACGTTATGGTATTGAACGTAGACAAAGAAGGTTGGGCCCTTGAGCTGCGCGATAATGTGGTGATGAACGGCACTACTGTCGAGCATATTCGCGAAGCCGCCGCGGTTATGGGTCAGTATGTTGATATCTTGGGTGTGCGTTCTTTTCCTGGTCTTAAGAATCGTGAAGAAGATTATACCGAAGTTATCTTTAATAAGTTTGTTGAGTATTGTGGTGTCCCGGTAGTAAGCCTTGAATCGGCTACCCGCCATCCGCTGCAAAGCTTGGCCGATCTGATTACTATCGAAGAGTTAAAAACCCGCAAGCGCCCTAAAGTGGTGCTTACCTGGGCCCCGCATATTAAACCGCTGCCACAAGCAGTACCCAATTCATTTGCCGAGTGGATGTGTAAGGCTGATGTCGATTTTGTGATTACCCACCCTGCGGGTTATGAGTTGAGTACTGATTTTACCCAAGGTGCAACCATCACCCACAACCAGGATGAAGCTATTGCAGACGCTGATTTTATATACGTAAAAAACTGGTCGGCCTACGAGCCTTACGGACAGATTTTTGGCGAAAATTTGGATTGGATGTTAACCAACGACAGATTAAAAATCACCAACAATGCTAAAGTTATGCACTGCCTGCCGGTACGTCGTGACCTGGAGCTTTCTTCTGAAATTCTGGACGGCCCAAGCTCAATTGTTGTGCATGAGGCCGGCAACCGTGTATGGGCTGCGCAAGCTGTATTGAAGCAGATGCTGGAGCAATTGTAATAATGCGCCATGTATATTCCTAAAATCAATTTACTTGACGATAAGCAGGAAGCTATCGCCTTTATGCAGCGATACAGTTTCGCTACTATCGTTACAGTAAAAGAGGGCATCCCTACAGCTACGCATTTGCCTTTTGTGGTTTCGCTGCGCGATGATGAGATTATTTTAACTTCGCATTTCGCCAAAGCCAATCCACAAGCTGATGAGTTGTTGGATGGTAATCCAATGGTGATCTTTGCAGAGCCGCACGCTTATATTTCGCCCAAACATTATGAAAGCCACCAAAGTGTACCTACATGGAACTACATTGCGGTACACGCTTACGGAAAAGCTACGCTGATTGAAGGCATCAAGGAAAAGGCACAATTACTCGAGCAAACCATTCGTTTTTATGAAGACGATTATCTCAAACAATGGAATAATCTTTCAGATGATTATAAACTGAAGATGATGAAAGGCATTGTCGGTTTTGAAATTGTGGTTACCGGGCTGCAGGGCAAGAAAAAGCTAAGTCAAAACCGCAGTGAAATTGAAAAAGAACGTATCAGAAACGATCTGGATAAAAGCGACGGCTCGGCTGCAAAAGCCATTGCCGAATATATGCGCAAATAATTAGTCCTCCTGTTTAGGTATCGACGCATCGATCACTTTATTCAGCGTCAGCCCCTGAACAATCACCGAGAATATCACAATAAAATAAGCGCCTGCTAAAATGATATGTCGGTAAGGGCTAAAAGGCAATGACAAGGCGAGCGCTATCGAAATCCCACCACGCAAGCCCGCCCATGTTAGGATATTGACATTTTTTATGGTATTGCTTGCTATTTTTCTGAAGAACATTAACGGCATCATGATGCTGATCCAACGGGCTATCAGGATCACAACTATGCCAATACTTCCGATCAACCAATAATTATCCAGGTAAGGTAAATTGATCATCTGCAGGCCTATCATCACAAACAAAATAGTATTCAGCATCTCATCAATCAATTGCCAGAATTTTTCTAAAGCCTGATGCGAATGTTCGGTACTGTCGATATTGATACTTCTGTTGCCGGCAAATAATCCGGCTGCTACAACGGCCAATGGAATTGATAAATGTAGATAAGCAGCTATAACCGATATACTCATCACCAAGGCTACTGATACCAGCACGATGGTCTGAAAATCGGTAATACTTTTCATCAGCCTAAAGGCAACATAACCTAACAGCACACCTAAAAGTATCCCGCCGAAAACCTCTTTAATAAATAACAACATGGCTTTTGCCCAATTCAAATTATCATCGCCCGAACGAGCAAATTCCAAAAGCGTGATAAAAAGTACCAAGCCAATACCATCGTTAAATAATGACTCGCCTGATATGATGGTTTCCAAATTAACCGGTAGCCTGGAGTTTTTGATGATAGCCCCTACTGCTACAGGATCAGTCGGCGAAATTAACGCACCAAACAGCAGGCAGTAAACCACCGGAATATTGATCTTAAACAAATACGTGATGCCATAAAAAAGCCAACCAAAAACAAGCGTCGAGATGATGACGCCCAGGGTACTAAGCACAAATACAGGACGCATTTCCTTTTTCAATCGGTTTGTGTTCAGGGTGAACGAACTCGAGAAAAGCAGGAAACCCAGCATGATATTTAACACCGTCCCCGAGAAATTGATATTTCTGGCCAACAAAATTAAATACCGGGCCGCTCGAGGATCAATACTATCAATAAAAACCGTGATAATAGAAGCGACGATGGCAATTGATACAATACCTATCGTCCCCGGTAACTTGACGTAGCGGGCGTTAATGTAAGAATAAAATGCGCTTACAATAACCAACAGAGCTATAATAGCAAACAAATCCATTTACGGGACAATTAACAGCAAGCTTGCCGTTTAGTTTTCGGACTCAACGGTTCGCGTGGTTCTGTTAAAGCTGCGGACGATCAGCCGGTTGTCGCTATTTTTGGTAAAGTAGTTAATGATCCAGGTTAATATAACCGATGTTTTATTCGAAAAGCCGACTAACGACAGGATATGCACAAAACCCCATAGCAACCAGGCAAAAAATCCCTGGAAATGAACCCTGCCCAAATCCGCAACAGCTTTATTTCGGCCAATGGTAGCCAACGTACCCTTATCATGGTACACAAACGGCTGTGTAGGCTCATTTTTAATTAGGTGCGTTAAGTTCTTAGCCAACCATGCACCTTGTTGAATGGCCGCCGGCGCAACACCGGGATGCCCATTTGGATATTGCTCACTGATAATAGCCGACACATCGCCAATAGCAAAAATATTTTCATAACCTTTTACACGGTTAATTTCATCAGTCTCGATACGTGCGCCGCGTACAATTTTGGCTTTTTCTATCCCCTCAGGTACCTCTCCCATTACGCCTGCTGCCCAAAATACGTTTTTAGCTTTAAGAACCATACCGTCGTCAATGGTAAGCGTGTGGCCGTCATAGCTTTTCACATGGACACTGTTGTAAATAATCACGTCATTAGCCGACAAAAATTGTTTGGCCTTGCGTGAGGCACCGTCTGACATAGCAGCCAACAGCCTATCTTTACCCTCAACCAGATAAACCTTCATATCCTGCTTACTCAGGCCGTGGTAATCTTTTTCCAGTATCAGGTGGCGCATCTCTCCTAACGCGCCGGCAAGCTCCACGCCTGTCGGTCCGCCGCCTACTACTACAAAAGTCATGAGGGCGTCGCGTTCTTCTTTATCTTTGGTGACGAGGGCCTTTTCCAAATGTTGCAGTGTCAACCCGCGAAGGTTCAGCGCCTCCGGTAGATTCTTCATCGGCATGGTACAGTTTTCGAGATTTTTGTTGCCAAAAAAATTGGTGTTTGATCCGGTTGCAATCACCAGATAATCGTACGAGAAATCGCCTATGTTGGTAGTAACCGTGTTTGACTCAGGATTTATCTTCTCTACATTCGCCAGGTTAAACTGAAAGTTTTGCTGATAAGTAAATATTCTGCGGATAGGAAACGCTATAGAATCAGCCGGAATTGCGCCCATAGCCACCTGGTAAAGCAATGGCTGGAAAGTATGGTAGTTGTGCTTATCCAGCATCAGTACATTAACCGGGGCATTCTTTAGTTTTTTAGCTAATTGTAATCCCGCAAAACCGCCGCCTATAATTACTACGCGCGGCTTATGTGTGTTTTGTTTATTCATATAGGTAGGTGACAGACTTAGTATTAATGAATTTAGTTATTGCTAAAATATGCAAAAAACTAACAGCCAAATTGACCGTGAAAATATTAACATTAATGGTGCCAAATAGATTTGCCAGCAAGCAAACAAAAAGGGTCGCTTAGGCAGCGACCCTTTTTATTTATCAGGTTTAGATATTTAGTTTTTATTTATGCTGATTGGTATCAACTATACTTTGTTTCGTTTTTGTTTTGAAGTAAAAAGGCACCGCATAATTTTCGCCTTCCGGCATTTTTTCAAATTTTGACCGGTCGGTGCCATTATCCATGGTCAATGTCGCTACTTTTTCTGGCGACAATCTCTTTATTGCATCTTCGTTATAAAATTTGCCATCGATAAAAGTACCTATCTTTTCATTCTTATCTAAGATTGCTGATCCACCCGCACCTGCTATATTAAAAGCAATCACATCAAACTCCTGGCCGCCGTCATGTCGAAAATGAAAGCGATTTAAAACGGCGCCGTTGGGTTGGTAAATGTTCGCTGTACCAATTGCCTTTCGCTTTCTGTCATCGATCGATCATTCTCTACGGTCGCATAATCAGTTTTAGGTTCTTTTTGAACAGTAGTTTGTTTAATGGTAGCGGCCTTCGTCTTTCTAATATTTACCTTTGGTTTATGATGAGTAGTGTCTGATACTGCCGGTCTTTGGAAAGCACTCAAACGAAAAACTGCCGCTATGCCTTTGGCATATTCACCGGGTTTAATTGGTTCTATTGATACACTATCCGTTAAATTATCAATTTTATCGGGGTTTATAAACCTGATGTCGTTTTCATTATAAAATACATCATCAATCAAAAAACCCACTTTTTCTTGTGGTTGAATGGTGACACTTGCCGAGCCATTTAACTGCTGAACAATGACTTTATCAAATGGCTTTCCGTCTTTGTCTTTCAGTTGCAAACGAGTATAAAACTTAAAGCCGGCTTTACGTTCTTTAATCAGGTTTTCTTTCTTCTGCGCAGTCATATAAACCACTTCGCCATTTTTGGTTTTGATATTCACCACTGCATCTGCCCACTTACGATCAACCACTTTTATGCGCGGCGTAACCGGCACAATTCTTACTGTTTTAATGCATGATTCGCTGATTTTATACACAATATCCTTGTCGTAAGGTTTACCATCAATAACAACTTTAAAATCATCATTTAATAAATCGACACCAGCAATTACACTATATTGCTCTGTCTGAACCTCATTTTTAAACCGGGCAAAGGCCAGGCAGCTTATCATTACCACAGGTAATACAAGCAGGTAGATTACTTTTTTCATATGGCTGGTTGGTTTAGTGAATAACATAGCGATGCGTCTTTTTAGCGGTACTTTACTGAAACTGTTAAACAGTATGTCCTGGTTGTTTATAGATAAATGCAGCAGCATATCGGCATAGTTGCTTTTATCGGCACGGCCGCCAATTTCATGGTCAACCTCAAACTCATGATTCTCTTCAATGGCCTGTGCATAACGATAAACAAACGGATTGAACCATAAAACTACCTGCGCCAACCTGACTACCATCCTGTCAACCGAATGGAGGTGCTTAACATGCAGCATTTCGTGCTCCATAACCTGTTCAACTTGCTGGTCAGTCAAATCTTCATGATTAAGTATGATGTAATTAAAAAAAGAGCCATTACTTATACCGTTGGCTCCTTTAACCACCTTCACTCCTGCTATTGTGGTCACAGACGCATTTTTAAGCCGGTAAAAAAATCCGGCTATGGTTATGATCAACTTTATAAATAAAGCAGCAGCGATTACCAGGTAAGCAATCTCCATGAGCTGTATCCAATCAATAGAGGGGCTAACCTGTTTAAACGGGGCAACCAACTGAGAACCTGATGACGGCAAGACCTGATTCACTATAACCGCTTTCTGGATGACTACCGGGGCTGTTTTTTCATGCACCGTTATAGTAAGTAACGGAATCACAAAACTCAACATCAGCGTCGCCAATAGATACCAGCGGTTTAACGTAAAAAAGGTCATTCGCCTTAAAAGCAAAAAGTAAAATCCGTAGAAAATACCCATGCATCCGCTTACCTGCCACATGTACATAATTGACTGCATGTTTATTTATTTTTATGGATGATGTCTTTGATCTTATTAATGTCAGCTTCGCTCAATTGCTCCTCTTTCACCATAAATGACAAAAGACTTTCAACCGAGCCATCAAAATATCCGGTAATCATTTTCTTAAAAAACGCCTTCCTATAATCAGACTTTGATATCAGCGGGAAATATTCATAGGTTTTACCGTATGCTTTGTAACCAACGTAACCCTTCTTTTCAAGCAATCTTACCACCGATGATATGGTATTGTAAGGCGGCTTAGGGTCGTCAGGTAAAGCATCTATAATATCTTTCACAAAACCTGTTTTCAGTTTCCATAATATTTGCATTACACGCTCTTCTGTTTTGGTTAATTCTTCCATAAATCAAATTTATAACTTATTTTTCAGTTATAAAACTGCAAAATAAGTTTAACAACTATTTTATCAGTTACACTGCCTTTTTACCCAAATCTTACCAATATGAAAGCATTTTGCCCATTTTTTAATTAGTTTTGCAATAAAACAGTACTAAACGGGCATGAAATCCTTACATATTATTAAAATTGGCGGAAATGTGATAGATAATTCAGAAAATCTGCACCATTTCTTGAAGGATTTCACCGCGCTTGAGGGTTATAAAATACTGGTGCATGGTGGTGGTAAGGTAGCCACGCAACTGTCTGAAACTTTAGGCATTGAGGCAAAACTGGTTGATGGACGCCGCATAACCGACATCGAAACGCTACGTGTGGTAACTATGGTTTATGGTGGACTGATCAATAAAAACATTGTAGCACAGCTGCAGCGTTTCGGCACCAATGCCATCGGCTTAACCGGTGCCGACGGTAATCTTATCCGCACAAAAAAACGCCCGGTAAAAACTATTGATTATGGTTTTGTGGGCGATATTGATGATGAATCGGTAGATGCTCATGGCATTGCCCGTTTGTTAGAAGCCGGCTTTGCCCCTGTTTTCTGCGCTTTGACACATGACGGCGACGGGCAGCTCTTAAATACCAATGCCGATACCATTGCTTCTGCCGTGGCGGTTTCGCTATCGTCGCTGTTTGAAACTACGCTGATATATTGCTTTGAGAAAAAAGGCGTATTGATGGATGTAAATGACGATGACTCGGTGATCAGGGATATTGATCCGGTTAGATACGAGGAACTAAAAATTAAACAAATTATTCATAGCGGCATGCTACCGAAACTTGAAAATGCTTTTACCGCCATATCATGTGGGGTTAAAGCAGTAGTAATAGGCCGCTCTGACGATCTGGGCGAACTAAAACACGGACGCCCGTTTGGAACAAGATTAAGTAAGACATTATGAGTACGCAACAAAATATCGCCATTTTAGGCAGTGGTAATATCGGCTTGTCATTAGCCAAAGGTCTGGTAAAATCAGGTATCTGTAAACCACAGCAAATTACCCTTACCCGCCGCAATTTAGACGCGCTGGACGAATATGCTGCGCAAGGTTATAATGTTACCAATGTAAACGTAAAAGCCGCCAAAAAGGCTGATATTGTTATTCTGGCGGTACTTCCGCAGCAGTTAAATAAACTGCTCGAAGAGATAAAACCGGCTATCAAATCAGAGAAGCAGTTTCTGGTTTCAGTAATATCAGGTGTTAGTTGTGCCGATATCCGCGAACAGCTGGAAATGAACGTACAGGTTATCCGTGCTATGCCTAATACCGCTATTGCAATTGGCGACTCCATGACCTGTATAGCTACCGATAACGGCAGCACCAAGAATGTCAATCTTGTGAGATCTTTATTTGATACCGTAGGTGTCACTATCCAGATAAACGAGGAACTAATGACTGCTGCAACGGCGCTTTGTGCCTGCGGAATTGCATTTTTCCTGCGTTCTGTCCGTGCAGCATCGCAAGGCGGCACTGAGATTGGATTTCATGCTCATGATGCGCTTAAAATGGCTGCTCAAACTGCCAAAGGTGCAGCAAATTTACTACTGCAACTATCGTCACATCCAGAACAGGAAATTGATAAAGTAACCTCGCCAAAAGGCTGTACCATTGCCGGATTAAATGAAATGGAGCATCATGGCTTCAGTTCGGCCATGATAAAAGGTATCAGACTGTCTGCCATAAAAGCCGGCGATTTGTATAAAAGCGAAGAATAATAGCTATAATTTATATCCCTGGCGGGCATATAGCTGCCATTTATTGTTGTTTTTTTTCCAAACCTGCATCACACCCAGCGTTACGCTGTTTACTTTGCCATTCTCGGTAGCGTCGGCAATAAATTTGTGGCGAACGATGGCTGTATTACCATCTACCTGTATTTTCTGCTCTTTCAGATCTATACGGGTAAAGGCTAATTTGCCGGCAACAAGCGCATTTATAAATTGTCCTTTATTGTGTACCGGGCCAAAAGCCTGTCCATAGCTTAGTTGGTCGGCCAGTACATCATTTAAAACTGCCCGGTCTCCTGCTATCATTGCCTTACGCATTGCTTCAACCTGGCCGGCAATAGCTCGTTCATCGTTATTTTGTGCAAATGAAGTTACACTCAATAAAGAAAACAGTATAAGTAATGCGGCAATCGATCTTTTCATTTTTTTAAGGGGAAACAGCTCTGCGAAAGTAGTTCGCCACATCCACATTACAAAGGCGTAACAAACAAATTACCTATTCTAAATAATAGTGTCTGACGCGATTGAGCCCTTCATCCAATTCATAAATCAACGGTGTAGCGGTAGGAATTTCGAGCTTAGTGACGCCCTCATCTGTAAGTCCGTCAATATATTTAATGAGTGCGCGCAAACTATTACCGTGCCCGCAAATGATGATCTTTTGATTATTCTTTAAGGCTGGCACAATCTCATCGTTCCAAAGTGGCAGTACTCTATCCATTGTTTGGCTCAGGTTCTCGGTTAAAGGTAACTCAGCTTCGGTAAGATATTTATAACGGATATCGTGGCCGGGGTATCGTTCATCCTCTTTAGTAATCGGCGGCGGATCTTCATTTGGATCCCGACGCCATTTTTGCACCAGGTCGATTCCGTATTTATCTATGGTCTCTTGTTTATTTAAACCCTGTAAGGCTCCATAAAAACGCTCATTTAATCGCCAGGATTTATTTACAGGTATCCATAGTTGATCTAACTCCTCAAGCAAAATATGCAGGGTTTTGATAGCCCTTTTTAATACTGAGGTATAACCCGCATCAAACGTAAAATCATACTTTTTAAGCAGCTGGCCTGCTCGTTTGGCTTGTTCAAAACCATCTGCATAAAGGTCGACATCTGTCCAACCTGTAAACCTATTTTCGTGGTTCCAGACGCTTTCGCCGTGTCTTATCAATACTAATTTTTGCATCGTGTTGGATAAACGCCGTAGCAAAGAAACGGTTTTAATGTTTGCAAATGATGATAAATGGTTTAAATTGCATCAACAAAACCAATTTTAAACCAAGCACTTATGACTACAATTGCACCTGTAAAGGATGGCGTTGCTAATCCTGCACCACTGGGGCTATGCGCCTTCGGTATGACTACCGTTTTACTAAACATCCACAACGCCGGCATCTTTGAGATGAATTCTATGATATTAGGCATGGGTATTTTTTATGGCGGACTTGCACAAGTAATAGCAGGTATTATCGAAGCAAAAAAGAACAACACCTTTGGGCTAACCGCTTTCACATCATACGGTTTCTTCTGGCTATCGCTGGTGGGCCTAATTGTGATGCCCAAACTCGGCTGGGTAGCCGCACCTGATGAAAATGCAATGGTTGCCTACCTGTCAATTTGGGGTTTGTTTACCTTACTATTATTTTTTGGCACCCTTAAACTAAACCGCGCGTTGCAGTTTGTATTTGGTTCACTGGTAGTGTTGTTTGCACTGTTAGCAATAGGCGACGCTACCGGCAATAAAAGCATAAGTCATCTGGCAGGTTATGAAGGTATTATTTGCGGTGCTTCGGCTATTTACACCGGTATCGCACAGGTGCTGAATGAAGTGTACGGAAAAACAGTATTACCAATTGGCCCTGTAAATGCCTAACTTGCGCGGGTGAAAGATTATAAAAAATATTACATCATCCCTGAACCGCCTGAGAACGTTTACCTGGCGCTGACTAACCCGCTTACTATTGAGTTGTGGACCGGCGAACCTGCCGAAATGTCGACCGAACCGGGCTCTGAGTTTTCCATGTGGGATAGCGCTATTGTGGGCCGAAACATCGAGTTCGAACCAAATAAAAAAATTGTCCAGCAATGGTATTTTGACGGACAAGACGAACCTTCTATCGTCACCATAAAACTGCATCCGGACAAAGCCGGAACTTCAGCCGAATTAAGACATACTAACATCCCCGACGAAGCGTATAACGACATGGTTGACGGCTGGAACGATAGTTACTTTGGCGCGTTGATTGATTTTTATGAAGGGTAAATACCCTCGTCTGGTGTTTAACTAGATTAATAGCAATAACAGAAAAGCCGCTTGGTTGTCCAAGCGGCTTTTCTGTTTTAAAGTGCAATGCTTATTGTACAAATGCAAAAGCGGTGCCGTTATACTGGAAAGTTTTAGTGACGTTTGAAGTTGCACCTTTATTATACACCAAATAAGTGATAATAAATTTTTGGTTGGCAACAGCAGTCGAACCGTACTTATACTGCAAAAAGGTAATTATAGCACCTTGTATATCAGCATCGCTCCAGTAAGTTGCATCCGTTGATGCGCTAATGTTAAAATCAGGATACTGAACTATGTTTGCACGACCAGCAACTGAACCTGCAGTTGTGTTATTCCCCATATATTTGTAATCGGCAGCAGTTAAGGTATAATTAACAGTGTTGTCAGCTACCCATACGCCATTGTTTTTAGCAAAAGTAAGCGGCGCAGAAGCAATTGGAGTAGTTACCCAGTTGGTTCCGTCGAAAGTAACAACCTGAACTCTCTGATAAGTAGACTTAGTACTGCTTGCGTAATAGTTATAACTTACATATTTAACATCGCCATATTTAGCAGTGGCTGAAACGTTAGGATCTGCTTTTAAGAATGTATTAATATAACCAACAATGGTTGCAGGTGCGTCACCAGCAACAAATTGGTTGTAAGTTGAATGACCAGCCGCGGCGTATTGAGCTGGTGATACTGTATAAATCTTAACCCACGCACCGTTTAGATAAAGAAAAGAATCTGTTGTGGTAACACCTGACGAAGGCGTAACGCCAGACAAGTAATATTGATAAGTTAATACAGATAATTGATTAGCTACCGGAGTTGGATACTTGTATTGCAAGAAAAGCAATACCTGCGCATCGCTATAATCTTTAAATGTAGTACCGGTAACAGAAGCCGAAGCGGTGTAATCAGTAGGATTAACAACGGTATAGGCAACTTTAGAAAAAGTACTGTCGGCGACAATCACTGATGGATTTGCAATACCATAAGTAACTACCGCCGTCGACTTATCAGCAGCTGTAGGATATTTTCCAGCCAATATTGCAGCTACACCAGTTTTAGCATCGCCAGAGGTTAAAAAACCATATCTGGTATTGGCATAATTTGTTGTTGGCAACAAGCCATAATCAGCAGCTGTTAATGTTATAGTTACTGAAATAGGAGGCACAGGCTTAACCGTAGGAGCAGGAAGATCACCCAATTGTTTATAGGTCTTGTCCAAAGGGTTACAGGCAGTAAATGTGGCAGATAAGCCGATAAATGCCAGTAAATAATAAATCTTTTTCATGTTTTAATATTTTTAATATTAGAATTTAATTTTCAATGTAGTAACGTACATTCTTGGTGCACCATACCAAACGCCCATGCTGTTGGTCCTTTTAACGAACGCATAATCAGCAGCGCTACCAGGTATAGTTGTTTCAAACGCGTCAGCTATATATTCCGTATTGAACACGTTATAAACATTAGCGATAAATGATGCATCTAAACCGGCAAATTTGAAACGGTAAACGAAGTTCAAATCTGCAGTTGAAAAGTTTGGCAATGCATAGTTGGTATACGCAATACCGCCTGCATTAGCTTGCTGCGTAGTAGTCAGCTTTGACGGATCGTATGAAGCGTAATAACGAGCATAGTAATTCCAGTTTGCACCAACTTTAACGCGTGGAAATATTTGTACGTCTAAACCTAAAGCACCGGTAGTCTGTGCACTTGTGTTTGAAGTACCGAATTCACCAATTTTTAAATTGTTAAGCAATAAACCAGGCTGTGTGTGGCTTGGTCCTGCATCAGAAGTAACTTGTGCCGGGCCAGTGTTGCTAGTGTAATGGAAATCGCCGACAGATAAACTACCGCTTAAGGTTACAGTATTAATCGGACGGAACTTAGCATCAACTTCAACACCTTGGTGTAATTCATTTATACCGGTAATGTTGATGTTACTAACAACGCCATTGTCAACATATGAATATGTTTTAGCTCTATCTTTATAAGTAGCGCGATATAGGTTAACATTAGCGCTGAACATAGAACTTCTGTAACCGTAACCTAACTCATAGGTAAACAATTTCTCAGGTTTTACATCTGGATTTAAATCGTTCTTCTTGTTTACAAAAATGTTTGCAACCAGTGGTGCTCTTTGTATATAACCTACGTTACCAAACACATTATTGTGTGCATCGAGGTTATAGTTTGCTCCACCTTTTGCCTGGTAACCCAAAAAGTTAACCCATTTACTAACACGGTTAGGATCAGTTGTCAGATAGTTGAAGTAATCTGTACGTCTGTTGCTGGTATTTGTACCGGCTAAGCTGGCAAAAGCAGAAAGGTTATTTTTGTTATATTCTGCTTGTAAGTAAACGCCTTCAGATGCAATTTGATATTTATAATAATTGTTGAATTTATCACCTACCTGTACCAACTTGTTAGGATTATTTATGTCACCCATAGGCGATGTAGCGGTATTACTTCTTGTATCAACAACATATTGGCCGCTAAGCAAATCCTGAATCTGATTATAGTGTTCGCCCTGATAATACCTGCCGTCAATACCCGCTAACAAGTCCACGTCGCCAACCTTTTTCTTGTAAGTGCTCAATAAGCCATATTGTTGATGGTTGTTAACGGTATTTTGAAAAAATGGAGACGCTGTACCATCGGTGCTATTAGCGTTTTTAGCCACCATTGCATTAAAATCAAGTGGTGAATAAATATCGCCCGTTCTAGGAACATTAGTAGAACCAGGAGTCAGAACAGCCGAAACGCCAGAAGCTGTAGCCAAATAACGAGCAGCACCTGTGCCCCATGAACCATAAACAACAGTAGCTAATGATGAAGTTTCATCTATTTTCCAGTTGTGGTTTAAAGACGCCAAAGGTTTATTATAATAATTCTGCTCCGCACTCAGCATTTGGCCATTTAAATAACCATAGTCAGAATTATAGCGAATACCCAATGGGCTAGTTCTATAAGTATTAATAGTGTTATAAGTATAGCGTTGGCCGTGTGTTTGAGTTGCACCCAAAAAGTTGAATGACAATGTTTGAGACGGACTTAACACTTTTGAAATGTTAGCGAAATAGCTATAACCGGTGTAATATAAGCCGGGAGCATAACCATCGCCCTGATTTTTAGCTAACAAGAAAGACGTAGCCCAACCTTTTTCGGTTAAACCGGTTGAATATGAAACTACGGTTTTGCTTTGGCCAAAAGTCCCCAGGCTTTGAGACACAGTACCTCCTTCTTGAGTTTCAGTACTTTTTGTAGTGATGTTGATGGTACCGCCTAATGAAGGCACCGCAACAGTTGAAGCACCTATACCACGTTGCACCTGCATGTTAGTAGTAACATCTGATAGGCCAGCCCAGTCATTCCAGTAAATTTTGCCAGCTTCAACATCATTAACAGGCAAACCGTTAATCAAAAGTGCAACGTTATTACTACTAAAACCACGGATGTTAATACGCGAGTCGCCGTAACCGCCGCCACCTTTTGAGGTCATTACACCCGGTGAGTTTTTTAATAGCTCTGGAAACTCAGCACCAGCACCTTTCTCTTCAATGTAAACACTACCAACTGAATAAGCCGCGATAGGAGTTTTTCTATCCACAACTTTTGATGCATTAGCAGATATCACAACTTCTTTTACTGAAGACGATGATGGATCTAGTAAAACTTCACCAAGATCGTTGCTGGTAACGGTCACTTCTTTTGTTACATAACCTATATATGTAAATACCAATGTTGCGCCATTATCGGCTTTAATTTTAAAATTACCGGTAAGTGATACCGCCACGCCATTTGTTGTACCTTTAACACCCACAGTAGCGCCAATAAGCGGCTCTTTAGTTTGGGCGTCAAGCAACTTGCCCGTTACTGTCATGCCGTCCTGTGCCAGAACTGCGCCGGAAGTAAACAAGCCGATGAAAAGAATAAGTAAAAGCTTCCTCATACGATGTTTTTGTTTTTTAATCTGTTCTTAATTTGTTTTAACTAAAAAATTGCAGGAACAAAGATATGCGCTATCATAGTTCCTGCTGTTAAATTTATGTTAACAATTTTGAAAAAAAATTATGTATTTATCAACATATTTAGTCGACTACAGCATAAGTTGTAATTTCAATGCAGTAAAAATTGCAAAAATCACATCAAATTACACTTTTTTACTTCTTAGTTAATCTATGTAATATATAGAATATTTAGTCATTTATTGCACCCAAATGATCTAAATAAACAGCTGCTGTTTTCTGCTTTCAGCGGTTTTGTTTAGCTTTGGCACGCATAATACTTAAAACAAGAACGCAAACGAATTATGGACTATGATGTAATTGTTATAGGGTCGGGCCCGGGCGGCTATGTTGCTGCAATCCGCGCTTCCCAACTTGGTTTAAAAACCGCGGTAGTTGAAAAAGAATCTTTGGGTGGCATTTGCCTTAACTGGGGATGTATCCCAACCAAGGCTTTATTAAAAAGCGCCCAGGTTTTTGAATACCTAAACCACTCTGCAGATTACGGAATTAATGTTACCGGCGGCGACGTAGATTTTGACGCTGTTATTAAAAGAAGTCGCGGCGTTGCCGATGGCATGAGCAAAGGCGTTCAGTTTTTAATGAAGAAAAACAAGATTGACGTTATAACCGGCACCGGTAAATTGAAAAGCAAAGGCGTTGTTGAAGTAAAAAACAACGACGGTACTGTTAAAGAATATAAAGCTAAACACATCATCTTAGCCACGGGCGGCCGCTCACGCGAGTTACCTAACCTGAAACAAGACTTCAAAAAAGTTATCGGATACCGTCAGGCTATGGTATTGCCTAAAAAACCTGCTTCAATGATTGTAGTAGGCTCAGGCGCCATCGGTATTGAGTTTGCTTATTTCTATAATGCTATCGGCACAAAAGTTACTGTGGTTGAGTACTTGGATAATGTTGTTCCGTTGGAGGATGAAGAGGTATCAAAAACACTGGCTCGTATCCTGAAAAAACAAGGCATCAACATCATGACCGGCTCGAACGTTGAAGCCGTTGATACCAGCGGCGATGGTTGCAAAGTAACCGTTAAAACCGCTGCCGGTACTGAGATACTTGAAGCTGAAATCGTATTATCGGCCGTAGGTATTTCTACCAATATAGAAGGTATTGGCCTGGAAGAAAATGGTGTTAAAACAGATCGTGGTAAAGTTTTGGTTGACGATTTCTACCGCACCAACGTTGAAGGCGTTTATGCCATCGGCGATATTGTTAAAGGCCAGGCCTTGGCTCACGTAGCATCTGCCGAAGGCATTATCTGTGTTGAAAAGATCGCCGGCTTAAAACCTGAGCCGTTAGATTATAATAACATCCCTGGTTGTACTTATTGCGGCCCTGAAATAGCCTCAGTAGGTTATACCGAAAAAGCGGCTAAAGATGCAGGTTACGAAATTAAAGTGGGGAAATTCCCATTCTCTGCCTCAGGTAAAGCAAGTGCTGCGGGCGCAAAAGATGGTTTTGTTAAACTGATATTTGATGCTAAATACGGCGAATTGCTGGGCGCACACATGATTGGCAACAACGTTACCGAAATGATCGCTGAGATCGTATCGGCCCGTAAGCTGGAAACAACCGGTCATGAGATCATCAAAACCGTACACCCTCACCCTACCATGAGCGAAGCTATCATGGAAGCCGCTGCTGAGGCTTACGGCGAGTGTATACACTTGTAAGAAAAAATTAAAAGTAAAAATTCAAAAGGCCGGTTGCTTAATTAGCGACCGGCCTTTTTGTTTATATCACAGTGAAATTCTTTTGACTTTTTAATTTTTTCTTTTCACCTACCCTGCATTTCATTTTGACTTTTTAATTTTTACTTTTGAATTAACCGAAAATGAACCTCTATACTATTGACACCGGCTTTTTTAAGTTAGACGGCGGCGCTATGTTTGGCGTAGTGCCTAAAACTATTTGGCAAAAAACAAACCCGGCCGACACTAATAATCTGTGCACCTGGGCCATGCGTTGCTTGTTGATCCAAGACGGTAGTCGGTTAATTTTGGTTGATACCGGTATCGGCAATAAGCAGAACGAGAAATTCTTCAGCCATTATTACCTGCATGGCGACGATACGATGGATAAATCGTTAGCCAAACATGGATTTCACAGGGATGATATTACTGATGTTTTTTTAACTCATTTACATTTTGACCATGTAGGCGGCGCTATTGCCCGCGACAGCGATAGACTAATACCGGCCTTCAAAAATGCGATATATTGGAGCAATGAGAAGCATTGGGACTGGGCGGTAAATCCCAATCCGCGCGAAAAAGCATCGTTTTTAAAAGAGAATATCTTACCGATACAGGAAAGTGGGCAACTCAGTTTTTTGGAAGCTCATGACAATGTAAAATTCAATGCTGATATAGCGGTACGCTATGCTTATGGGCATACGGAATCAATGATGTTACCGTTAATCAATTACAAAGGCAAGCAGGTGGTGTATATGGCTGATCTGCTGCCGTCTGTGGGACATTTACCGCTACCCTATGTGATGGCTTATGACATGTTTCCGCTGCAAACTTTAACAGAAAAAAAGCTATTTTTAGATGAAGCTTTAGCCAAAGAATACATATTGTTTCTGGAACATGACCCGGTTTACGAGTGTTGTACTTTACAGCAAACAGAGAAAGGAATACGCTTAAAGGAGACTTTTAAACTGAATGAGATTTAAAGTAGCACCGCAAAAACCATGCAATTAATCATTGAAAATGAATAATATATAATCTTTTTTTTATACTAAAATAACGGCAAACTTTTTTGTACCTTTGCACGTTCAATTCTCAAACTACGAAATCGAGGTTTAATAATATAGATGAGACAACTCAAAATTACACAATCCATTACCAATCGTGAATCTCAATCACTTGATAAATACCTTCACGAGATTGGTAAAGTTGACCTAATAACAGCCGAAGAAGAAGTAATTTTAGCACAAAAAATCAGAGAAGGTGACCAGGCCGCTTTAGAGCGTTTAACCAAAACCAACCTTCGCTTCGTTGTATCAGTAGCTAAACAATATCAAAATCAAGGACTTACACTGGGCGATTTAATAAACGAAGGTAACCTTGGCTTGATTAAAGCTGCAAAACGTTTTGACGAAACCAAAGGCTTCAAATTCATTTCATACGCCGTTTGGTGGATTCGTCAGTCAATTCTTCAGGCTATCGCAGAGCAATCTCGTATAGTGCGCTTACCTTTAAATCAGGTAGGGTCATTAAGCAAGATCAGCAAGGCATTCTCAAAATTAGAGCAAGAGTATGAGCGCGAGCCTTCACCGGAAGAGTTGGCGGATATGCTTGAAACTACCGTTGATAAAATTTCTGACACCCTGAGCAACTCAGGTCGTCACGTATCAATGGACGCTCCGTTTGTGCAAGGTGAAGAAAATACCCTGTTAGACGTATTGGAAAACTCAGAGCCAAATACAGACTCGATCCTAATCAACGAATCGTTATCAGAAGAGATCAAACGTTCGCTGTCTACTTTAACAGAGCGCGAGCGTGAAATCATTGTATTGTTCTTTGGTTTAGGCACTAATCATCCGCTTTCATTAGAAGAGATTGGTGAGAAATTTAACTTAACCCGCGAACGGGTACGTCAGATTAAAGACAAGGCGCTGCAACGTTTAAGACACACCAGCAGAAGTAAAATTCTGAAATCATATTTAGGTTAACCAGATTACAAAAAGGCCTCCGGTAAAGTACAGGAGGCCTTTTTGTTTCTGCGCTTCGGTAATCTTTCTTATTCTATTGATACCTGCATGTTTTACACGACGGTGTCACAAAACCTATCCATAACTTTGACGATCTGGTAACTTACCAGTACATTAGCAATATCTAATTGCAAAACGTCATGACCATTCCTATTTACCAGGCCGATGCATTTACCGATCAGCTTTTTGGCGGCAATCCGGCAGCTATTTGTCCGCTTAATGATTGGTTACCCGACGAGGTGATGCAAAAAATAGCAGCCGAAAACAATCTGGCCGAAACGGCATTTTTTGTAAAAACTAAAGCAGGCTATGCACTGCGCTGGTTTACACCTGAGTATGAAATAGATCTTTGCGGCCATGCAACCCTTGCATCGGCACATATTTTATTTACCGAGTTAGGTTATGCCGATGATATCATCCATTTTGAAACGGTTAAATCGGGCGTACTCATAGTAAAAAAGGATGGCGATAAATACACTATGGATTTTCCGTCGCGCACTCCTATTGCCATAGAAGAGCCAAACGGATTAGTAGAAGCATTAGGCGGCGGCATTCCCAAAGCGTTCTACAGGTCGAGAGATTTCTTTGTAGTTTATGATTCTGAGGATGAGATCAGCGAGATCAGTCCTGATTTCTTTGCACTTTCAAAAATGGATACCGTTGGTGTGATTGTAACCGCGCCCGGTAAAGATGTTGATTTTGTGTCGCGTTTCTTTGCACCCGGCGCAGGCATTCCAGAAGACCCGGTTACCGGCTCCGCACATTGTAATTTGATCCCTTACTGGGCAAATGTACTAGGTAAAAACAAACTACATGCCTACCAGATATCTGCCCGCAAAGGCGAACTTTGGTGCGAACTGCAAGGCGAACGTGTGTTGATGAGCGGAAAAGCGGTTACTTATTTAAAGGGTGAGATTTACCTTCCAGCCCCCTAAAGGGGGAGCTGTGGGCTTAATACGCCACCGTCATTTGTTCCCTGATATGCGTTGGATTTTCAATCTCATCAATTACGGCAATAGCATAGTCTTCCATCGAGATAAAGCTCTTGCCATTATCATCGGTCAGTAATTGTGTGCCTCCTACTCTGAATTTGCCGGTACGTTCGCCGGGAGCTATTTCAGCAGCGGGACTAACGTAGGTCCACTCTAATTCTTTTTCGTTTTGGTAGAGTTTTAATGCGTCTCTGTGTGCCAGGGCAGTTGATTTATATTCAACCGGAAAATTGGGGGTATCTACTAATTGCATTCCCGTAGGTACCTGTAGGCTGCCTGCCCCGCCGACAATAATCAGGCGTTTAACTTGGGCCTGTTTTAATCCCATTATCAATGGTATTGGCAGTTCGGTAATAGTTGAGGCTGGCGCTCCACGTGTATTGCTATAAGCACTCACGACAGCATCCTGATCAAAAGCACCGGTCTCTACATCCTGCGCATCAAACAGATCGCCTTTGGCAACTTTTAAATGATCATGTATCAAAGTATAATTTTCCGGATGACGTACAATCGCCGTAACATCATGCCCTCTGTTTAAAGCTTCACGAACTATGCGACTTCCAATGCGCCCGCCTGCGCCAAACACTGCTATTTTCATTTCTTAAGCTATAAGATTAAAGGTAAAAGCTGAAAGCTTATTTTTTGTTTTCCTAATCCTCAATTAACTCAAAATAAAGCTTACAACTTTCTGCTTTTAGCTTTAAGCTACCTTGCTAAATTCAAAATTTTAAATTATTTTGAAGCCTCAAATTTTCTGAAGGATACAACGTTTAAATGCAGCTTACCAAGTTAGAAATCAAGGGCTTCAAAAGCTTTGGCGATAAAATCACCATTAATTTTAATGAGGGTGTTACCGCTATTGTAGGGCCAAATGGCTGTGGTAAATCAAATGTTGTTGACTCGATACGCTGGGTATTGGGCGAGCAAAGCACCCGTATGCTGCGCTCTGAAAAAATGGACAACGTTATTTTTAACG